>JACLAD010007059.1_pt1 | contig 17623 bp, 12 predicted proteins | sample 8027901 | NCBI WGS metagenome assembly JACLAD01 (sample SAMN15725071, study PRJNA655200) | protist metagenome | isolation source: fluorescence activated cell sorting (FACS) single amplified genomes of... | place: Spain: Blaines Bay Microbial Observatory, Mediterranean Sea | collected 2016-07-05 | reverse complement strand
ACTCATTACTAACGTGTTTGTGTTCTTCTTACTTCGTCTTCTTCTATAATAGCGATGTTGAATCAAATGGTGACCCAGATGATGAATTCTAACATGACCAAGATAGTCCAAGCCCAAGGCATGAGTTGGGCAAGAGTGCTGATGCCGATGGCTAAATTTGGCGTGCCTTTAACGATAGGGGGACTTTGGTTCGTGTGGCCAAAGGCTGGACCAACTATCAAAGAAGCCATCTTCGGCGCTCCTCCTAAAGCAGCAGAATAAGTCATGGGACCTTTCTTTCTCAAAGGGGTTTGTTCGTTTTTGTATGATCGCATGTATTTGAGATTTGTAAATTTATGATGACAATGAAATTTACCAAAAAAGAATAAAAATCAATAAATCAATAAAAAATTACCATTAGTGTTGTCATTCATGTCTACGAATAATTGAATCACGCAAAACTATGCGTTTATGCCTTGTTATATCACCAAGTCACTCTAAAGTAGACAAATTATTGCCAGACACACTGCTTCAAAAAAATACAATTAAACACATTTCTGTACAATTATCACTGTAATGCAGCCTTGATACGCTTCCTGCCATTGAGAGATCTCTTTGCAGCGAGTTCAAGGTTTGCCATATAACCTGGAGGTCCCATTTCGCAGATTCGATTCACTGCCGGTGCAGGAGCAAATCCTCCTGGATCCATTTGGGTCAACATGGTCACATTGCACTTTTTCTTATTCCCAGTAATGGGTTGTATGATATTTGCAGCCAAGATGATCTGTCCTCGGACATACTCTTTGGATGGAGGTTTACTTTTATGATCAATAGCCGTATTCAAAACTACACAAGTGCCATCTTTGAGTTTCCGTATATGGATTAAAGTCACAAAATCACGCGGTTTGAAAGGAAACACAGGATGCGTACATGCCCATTGGACCTTAGTGTTCTCTGCCACTACTTCCAAGTTCTTACCGCTTTCATAAAAGGCATTGTACTCAGGAATCCTCGAATCATCTGTGAAGATATCAAGTACGTTAACTACTGGAGAATTTATGATTCCATTACACATGACACACGCGTAACGAGATTTTCGTCCTTGTATTCCAGAAATAAACTTGCGATATACATTGATGCCTTTCTCTTCCTTGATATGTTCCCAACCTGCCTCCTTTTTCATGTCTATCAGGTCGAGAACACGATTCAAGTTGGCATCATTGAGACTTGTATAATACAAAGAAGCTTTTCTCTTGTTAATCAATTCATCGTATTCACCTGAAATGACCGTCATACTACTTTGTACCTTTTTGATTTGTGTTTCCAAATATCTCTTTTGGTCGTTAATGAATTTCATACCATCATCCGTTAGACTCTTGATCTGTTGACTTACTAACAGACGCTCTTCCTGAAGTTTTCGTTTCCGAGAATCTTGTTGATCTGGGTCCAGATCCACTACGGGAACTTTATTGTTATTTGTATAACTACTTGTAGACAAGAATTGGTCATAGAGGTATCTCGCTTTTTCAGTCAAATCAACTTGATATTTGTTCAAATCTTCTACAACGGTAGCAGTCTTATACGCTTGTTCCGTAGAGCCGTAGAATTTAGACAATGATTCCATCAAAATGTTGTAATTGACTTTGAAGTTACTATTTAAGGACTCGATGGAACTTTTGTAAAAGGAGTCTTTGAACTTGATGCCAGTAAAGTCTCCAGGATACAAATTATCTTTCCTATTAAAACGATTCTGCATACGGCTATAATAAGAGGCGAAGATGCCCTTTGATGCTGGAAAAGAAGAAGGTAGCTTAGAAGTAAAAGTAGATGTATTAGCATAATATTGTCTGAACTTCTCTAGGGATTCATCGATGCCTTTGGGCCGAGAGGACGTAATTTCGTTCAAAGAATCCAATATTTTCTTCTGCCTGTCCAATAATACTTTGCTGTCATTGTATAAGTTGCTCAAACGCTCGCGATACGTCTCCACTTCAACGATGGCTTTATGAGTGTTGGTATCAATATCGGTCACAAACTTGTTCAATTGGATCTTTAAAGATGTCTCCACTTTGTTGCGATATTCCGCATAGGAATCTGTAATCAGTTCAATCTCATTCATCATGTTCTTAAATATACTCGATGCAAAGCCTGGTTGAGGAACACAATCAAGACAGACCAAAAGAAGGGACATCATCACAGACAGACGAAAGAGAACCAGCAGTACTTCTCGCATGATGGGAATTGACACTATTAATTGGGCCACTCAGTATATGTCTCGTAAATCTATCATCACCACAGTTTATTTACGAGTTATATGTTTCGTTTCAGAAATGTCAATGATGACCATGGGGTCCCTGCCGGATGGAGTCAGTCACTTCCCACCCACAAATCTACCTTTCATTCCTTTGCGAAGTGGTGATCGCATCATTTTTGACAAAAATTGTGTGAAACCTATAGGAGGTATCTAAAATTTCACATCATATAATTTTATTATTCATCTTTCTCTTTAATGATGGTATTCTCTTACCAAGCAGTAGCTTTGCTATGCTTGGTTATTCAACTCTGTTCGGTGTACAGTCTGCACTGTATGATTCAATGCAAACTGGGTCAAATCTGTCGACAGTCTGTACGCCGATGGCCATTCATTGTGAACCCTAAGAGTACGAGTGTGATCAAGAGTGGCAGTGGCAAATCCATGACAACCACCGCAGTGATCAAAGTGCAGTCACATGATGGTTCCAGTGAACAATCACCTTCATCATTAAAAGCCTTTGTTGCTGATGAAGGTGATGTGGCAGGGAATGATGGCTTCGATGGTGCTGAATTCGACAAAGCATTACAAAAGATGACAGGTGGTGTCGGCACTGGTGGTATATTGACTTCGACTACAGAGGAAGGAAGTGAAATATTACAAGCAATGAATGAAGAGATCTATAGAGTGTTTCCCTATGGCGACAAACAATTACCAATCTTACCTGACTGCGATAACTATTATAGTGGTTCTTACAAGGATTATTTTTGGCATCAAAATGCAGACAATGTCTATGTAGCAATTCCGATTGCGGACAATGTAGGCAAGAAACAGATCGAGGTAAATTTTCAGGCAACTTCTGTTACCATTTACATCAGTGATAAAGAGCTAGTGCATTTCAAAGCAGAAGAACGTTTGATTCCTGACGGATCCTTTTGGTTTATTGAAGAAGATAAAGAAGGCAAGAGATATCTGTTCATTGATATTGAGAAGAGATTTCGTATGATCAATTGGAAATGTCTCTTCAGTGAAAACCAAATGGAAGAAGATGCAGAAGAAATAGACAAGAAAAGTGCCATGCTGGAGAAACTGTTTGCTGCGAACAAGGGTATGTCCAAGTTGATGGGTGGCATCGAACCAGAAAGTATGCAGGACATGATGTCCAATGGTGATCTCACCAGTATGCTCGCTGATGAAATATATGGACCTGAAGTGGTAGATGGTGATGACTTGACTGAAGTTGATATGGATGAGCTCAAGAATGCAGGATTTGAAATCCCGGGTGATGGTATCAAAATGCCTTCCATTGCTATCGACACAGAGGAGATCAAGCAAGATGAGGGGGAAGAAGAAAGAGAAGAATAAAGATAGTGTATTGATTAGTTTGTAAGTTATCTGTGAATAGTGGTTACATTATATGCATAAGTGTACTACAAAGTTATCAAGTCTGACATTATGAGTGAAATAGAAGTTTACCACTGATACTGCTACTGAATAAAGTAGAGGGTTATGTTTGTCGATGTATCAGACACCACAAAAGGTTGCTGCTGGAATATGCCTTCCTTCTTGAATACAGCGATGTCGTTAATCTTATCCTCTTGATTCAATTCCCAGCACTTCTTCACTGCTATCGGAGACGCCTCCTCACATAACCAACTGCGAATGATACCATCATTACCGCCCGTCATAAAAACCTGCCCTTTCATATCTGCTACACAAAGAGCAGAGGTGATGTAACTGGTGGCATCTTGTACGCATTCAATCACTTCCATCTCTGAGGTCTCGACCAAATATAGATTTCCATTACCAGCCGCCACCAATAAGATTTCTCCATTCATCAATGTTTCCAATCCATAGATGAAAGGTGGGTTCACCATAGGGCCTGCATTGTCTCCCGAAGGTGCAGATGTTTTGAAGTCTATACTTTTGTGCAAAACACCTCCTGAGTCTAAACTCCATTGTCTCACAGTACAATCGAAACCTCCCGAATAGAGTTTATTATTAATTTCATGCGCTGGTCCAAAGGCAAGATTTGGTGCCAAGAATAAGTCAGCCGAGGATTCATCCTCAGTAGATGCTAAACGCATCAATTCTTCATATCCTGAATCTTCATCTTGTACCATATGCTCAATCATGCGAATCTGCCCATTGCTCAGACTCAGTGCCAATGCGTTCGTCTCACTGGCATACTTCATATCCTCAATATAGATCTCCTCATCTTTGTAAGTAAAGCTAAACTTGTCTCTGTTTACAGGAACTGCATCCAACATGCCGTCTTTGCGAGTATCAAATGTATAGAGTATCGTATTGCTCGCAATATGTAATTTGTTCGATTCCTGGAAGGCGACCGATACGATGGATCCTAGTTCATTACTCTCGTCCTCTAAAAAGCCATGAAAACATTTGAAAGGACGATGCGTGCGCAAATCCCATAGTCTCACATTCTCTGCCGCACTCGCAAATACATTCTCGTTCAAAGGGTCAAACTCTACTACCTCCACAGAGGACTTGTGGCCTTTCAAAGTCTTCTTGACTATTTTGCTTCGATCAAGGCAAGACATTGCTCGATGTAGAACCTATTTGATGTCGTCCGTAATCTTTAAATACGTTTTCAAGGCGATTGAGAATCCTCCTTCATCGCCTGCTCACACAAACAAACATGTATATGACCGCTTTGGTTCTCTTCACTTTTTTATACCACGGTCCGGGTTAATCAGAAGTTACAATCCCAGGTGGATCACTACACTTCGTCGGTTGTCGACCCAACAATTCATTTATGGCACTTCCCTCCCACACACACACACTGAACGCTTGACAAGAGAACATTTGCACCTCTTTGGTATTGTCATACCCATCGATCTGTGATGGGCAAGAACAAGAAAATCAAGTTCGACGAGGACGAATCAACCGCTGCTACTAGCGAAGTGGATGCGAATAATGAGAAGGAACATGCCACCGAGGAACCAGTTGTTGGGCAGGATGGTGATAAAGAGGAGCTTTCGAAGCGCAAACGCGTGCGTAAACACAGCAAGAAGGAGAAGAAGGAGAAGGAGGCGCGCGAGAAGCGCAGTCACATCGCCCCATCTGTACTTAGTGGTAAATGTTCATCGAATAAGCGAAGTGCTGGTGATGATGACGAAGAGGAAGAAGAAGATATAGCAAATATACCTGGCTCTGAGTTGTATGCAAATGAGTCTACGATTTACTTAGAAGGCTTTCCGTTCGATTCCACAGAGGCTGATCTTCGTCGCTTCTTTCAGAAGATTGGTGGTGAAATCATTAGTATGCGATTACCTACGTGGCATGATTCCGGCCGATTGAAAGGTAATGGCCATATTCAGTTTGACTGTAAAGAGACTGCTGACAAAGCCATCGAACTGAATGGTAATTACATGGGTAAACGCTATTTGAAGATCGAAAAGCCGAAAATCCCTACATTATTGAAACAAGCTGCACAAGATAACAAAGATATTAAGAAGATTGCAGGTTGTAAGACTGTGTTTGTGAAGAATATCCCTTATGACACGACGGAAGAGGACATGAAACGATGTTTCATGGTCTGCGGTACCATATCTGGTATCCGTCTAGCAGTATGGGGTCATACCAACACACTCAAAGGGTTTGGATACGTTGAATTTGACAAGGAGGACTCGGCACTCATCGCTGTCAAGAAGAGCGGTAAACTACAGATCAATGATAGACCTCTCATGGTTGATTATGAGACTGGTGCACCAAAGACTGGTTTCAAAAAGATCAAAGTTTAAGAAATATTATGATTGAAAGATTGTAGATGGTGTTGAAATGTTTTTGATGTGGTAGATCGTTATAATATAATAGTCATATGATGGTTACAAATAATTCTAATAGTCATTATGTAGCACTTGACTGAATGCATTAAGAGTATGATTTACATCATCATCTGTAATTTCAATATGAGTGGTAAGTCGCAATCGCGTGTCTCCATAGCTGCCAATCTTTATGCCAAACTCCTCCATCCTGCTCATGATCTCGGGACCCTTACCCAGTTTCGAATCAAAGTAGATTATATTGCTATGAACCTCATTTGGATGAGGCACTTCCAGCGTGTTTCCATATTGTGCGAGTCCTTCGACCAACCTACGCGCTCTTTGATGATCAGCTTTGATTCTTGGGAAGTTGTTCTCAATCGCAAACAAACCAGCTTGTGCGAGAATGCCCGCCTGTCGCATTCCACCTCCAGTCATCTTCCTAATTCGTCTAGCTTTATCTATAAAAGTCTTGGGTCCCACCAATACACTACCGACAGGTGCTCCAAGACCTTTGCTCAGACATACGCTAATCGTGTCCACATCTGCACATAGGTCAGCCATTGAAATATCTAAACTAGCACTCGCATTCCATAAACGGGCACCATCTAGATGCAGCTTCAGAGAATTTTTATCACAAATCCTTCTCAGCTCAGAAATGTAGTTGGGGGGCAATACCTTGCCTCCACATTTGTTATGCGTGTTCTCAATACAAAGTAAACTCGTAGTAGGAAAATGGTCATCCAAAATGCGGACTTTTTCTTCCAATTCTTCCAAATTCATCTCTCCATTAGCTAGATTCCTGCATGGCATGAATGATGCACCTAGTAAAGCACTTGCCCCTCCACCCTCATAAATGAAGATGTGTGATTCATCACCCAACAAGATTTCATCCCCACGATTACAGTGCGCTCCAATCGCCACGAGGTTAGATTGTGTGCCGCTAGGAACAAAAAGGCCCGCTTCTTTGCCCAAGAGAGAAGCCACTCGTGACTGCAACTCATTGATGGTGCTGTCTTCGCCATACACATCGTCACCTACAATGGCTTCTGCCATCACTTTACGCATCTCAGGGCTAGGTTTGGTCACTGTGTCACTCCGAAGATCGACTATGTGGCGAGAATGGCTAGAAAGGCCACGAATGCTAGAAGGGTGGCGAAGCAAGGCCAATGATGATGCGGTGATTGAAAATCTCATGATGATTACTCGATGTTTGTGAACACTATCTGGAATTTAAAACGCGATCCTGGATTTACAATTATGAAGTACAAAATTACAAGCTGTTTCAATACAGATGTAAACTATTGGAATGCGAGCGTGTTGAGACTATTATTATTGAGACAAAACAGAAATCCCCCCCTCCTGGCCCTTGAGATAATCTTGAGTGAATGCCTGGGTCGGATCGTCCGATTTGCTTGAGATTTGATCAGATGCTCGACTCAATTGATGAAAGGAATATAAATCGTACCGAGTGTGTTGAGATGATTTTTTAGACATTGTATTGTTTCTTTCTGTCGTTGAACATCCCAGGTCTCGTAGTCTTGTAGCTGTAGATTCCCTTTGTGAAGGTCCATTGACTTTACACGATGAATGAAGAAGGCGTTTTGAAGCAATCACTGGATGAATCATTCAAGTGTCCTCTCTGCCAGAACATGGTCTCTTCTCCCAAATGGATCCCACTGTGTGGCCACTTCTTCTGTGAGTATTGCATCGATTCGAGTCTTGTCAAGGCGAATGAATGTCCCACGTGTTCTGTGCCTGCTGGTCCTACTGATGTGAAACCCTTCTTGCAGCTACGAGACTTGTTGAGTTCGTTCACGCATATTAATCGTAGGCACAATGAGCACAATGAGCAAGAAGGTATTGTGGTGGTGGCTCATACCTACGAACACAAGTCTGGATTGACTAGCGACCGCATGCTAGAGGGTGATGGTAATATAGAGAAATACAGGGGTGATATTGATAGTGTTGTTATTGCTGCTGCTGGTGGTGATGATGATGATGATAAGGATAAGAATGATGATGATGATAAGGATAAGAATGGGGAAGAGAAGGTCTCAATGAGTGTGCAGGAAGATTTCACAAGTGATGTCGTGGACCATGATGACAATGTCGATGATGTCGAGCTGTTTAATAATTTCTATGATAGTGACCAGAATAGAAATAATAATGACAATAAAGGTGAAGATGAAGATGCAACTATCGAGGTTGTTCCCCCGTATCAATCGAAGATAGGAATGCTGCCGTCTCGCCAACCCTTGGGCGAAGGTGTTACCGTGCTTCCAGACACGTACCAAGATCGCTTCGTTCCTGACCACTGTGTTGGTTTGTTTCTCACGGTTCCTGTGGTGGACAGTCGTGGTCTCACAACGACTGAATCCAGTCAACCCATAAATGCAGTAAAAGAAACTACTAATACAAGTATTCGTCCTCAAGCTGATTCTTTTCAAGTTCCAGCACCGAGTATGGTAGATATGACATTGAGTAAGAAGATAAGCGGAGAAGAGGCCCAAATGGAAGACTCACTCAATGCACAATCGGTGTTTTTGAATCCAGACGACAATGAATCTGTGACAAAGAATGTAGTCCTCGCTGTGGAAAGAAGACAAGAAGATATCGAAGAAGAGACTCCTGACCTGATTCAGAATCAGGTTGTGCAGTTGTCCGAGAGAATAATAGATCTGGTGGAAAACAACCCGGATGATGATGCCGTAGGAGAACAAGCAGACTCGACGTCATTTTTCGGAGATCTTTCAGAATCGTATGATAGTAAGAGTGGCGATATGAATGAGAATGATGATATTAATACGACGAGAAATGCTAATCTCGAGGCAAAAGATGATCATGATACGGCTCCTAGTACCATGGGTGGTAGCACCATGGGTCTTTTGGCGGACTCCGGCGATAGTGACCTTAATCATGGTGGCATTGGAACTACTGAGAAGACGAATTCGACTTCACGCTACAGAGGTTCACAAAGTCCATCTACACAGAGCGGCGACAAGCAGTTCTACAAGTCGAGTCCGAATAGCTTTCAGTTGAGTGGCTCTGAAGGAGAAGTGGCGAGAAACCTCAAACGAACGATATCTCAGTTGAAGAAGGACCTCAACCGCTTGGCAAAGGAAAAGGAAGGTAAGAGACACAAGGGGAGTCGAGGCGACAGGATGTCAGGGTTGCACACACGAGCAGTGGATCAGCACAATTCTCGCGATACGTATACTGGCAAGAAGAGCAGCGACAAGGCTACTGTACTGAAGGAACACCTACGGAAAGATAGCAGGGATTCATCGTCTGTCGAGAAAGTTGTCGATAATAGCAACGCATTACAAGCAGAAGTTGAGTCATCCTCTTGGGTTCCTGCTGTGATGATGTCATTTGTTGACGCCAAAACCTTGCACATCGTTCACAATTGTTATAAAAAGGGTTGGATAACTTTGACTTCATCTGATCCTAAGGGTGGAGTGATATTAGTGATGGACTTGTCTCAACAGAGTGGGGTCCCTTTGGCAAAGAGAGTTGTACCACGCACTAAAAACTATTTGATGTCTGTAGCTGCGGGTTGTCTTGTAGTAGATAGTCGCTGGCTGCAAGATAGTTTAGATGCCGGACGACTGCTGCCTCTCACTGTCAAGGTGACTCCTTCGTCCATTCCTGGTGGTGTATGCACAATATCCAAATGGGAGAGTTCTGCTCTAGCATATATCATTGAAGGGTCGGATCAAGATTTTGCACGTCATCTCTCCCTTGGTGGACCATTGAGATCTGTAGTGGACTATACACGAAAAGTCTCGCCCTCCAGTGGACGTAGCTGCTTGTTGCAAGGCATACAGGTTCATCTTTCATTTCCTCGTGATGCTGTTACAGAAGACGTGAAAGCTGATGAAGGTTTTAGTGATGATGAAGGTGGAATTATTTATCCTGTACAGAGGCAAAGGGTCTTGCATATTACTATGCGAGCTGGTATCACATCTAGCATCGATAAGAACGGCGACATGAACGGAAATGTTAGTACTGATACCAAGATCTTGGAGGGTGAACTGCGATATCTCTTGTGGACGTTGGGGGCTACTCACTGGAATGGGTCATCCACCCATACTAGTATTGCAGAAAAGGGGGGGAAAGAAAATAGTAATGTGCGCGTAGATAACAGGCGATCATTACAAACACAATTTGATGGAGATTTCCTTGAGAATTCTCGCATTCATCTGTGGTGCTCTCTCGATGATATGAATGCACCCATGGAGGGGGGAGAGAATGTTGTCCCACTGGTGTCATTGCGGTGGTTATTTGACTGTGTGAGTACACATACGAGACTTCCTGTGGATTCCTACCTTCTGCACAGCTCTTTATGAAAGGTTTGTGATTCATTAATGATGGTAGGAAGCGGCCTTCTGATCTCTCTCGCTCGCTAGTGTAAATGGTCAAGCAGCATCATTTTATCGTCGATTAATGCAGATAAGGGAACATTGTAATTCGAATGAAGAATTATCGTTGTTTTAAATCTATTTATATTCTTTAATGTAGAAGTAAGCATACACATGCACCTAGGGCAGCGATATTGATTTTTAGTAAGTATAGCAACCCTTTCACTACATTTTTAACACACGATAAATGCTCTTCCCATCACCCATGTGTCTCATATACACAGCAACGTCTAGTCTTCATCATTGTTATTACCAGTAGTCGCCTCAATAATAATACTACTGATCAGAAATGTCACGTAGATGCCCCAGAGAATCTTAGTGTGCCAATAAGGAATGGCATAATTGTTCATAATGGTCAATGACAGTGTTAATATCTGCGAGAGTAGAAGGAAGCCATAAGAGACATAGATCGTAGGTGTCATCTGTACCTTTACTACGGTATCAATGCCATCTCTTGCACAAAGAATCAGTATGGCTGAACCGACACCGATGATCGCTGATAACAGTGGACTGCACATGCAAGATGTGATGGCAGTGTAGGGAAGACCAGCTTTGGCGACAGCAATATCTGCCACCAAATCACCGATACTGTTCCCCCAAGCTACAATGGTCAGTCCAATAATAACAGAAGACAACCCACTGATCTCTGCAGTGAGCAATGATGCATTCACTACGAAATTCGCAAAGAAATCAAGCCAAACAATGGATGAGATGAATGCCACTAGCAATAATGGAATGAGCCAATAGCTTCTCGCACGTATAGGTGATGCTGAGTTGCCTGATATTTTCGCTGCATCTTGTGCACCACCTAATACCCCGTCGATTGCATCATCATCCTGAGACTGAATGGCTACTTCCGACAATAGACTCTCATTTGCAGTACCTTCTTCAGGAGAAGTGAGGAACTTGGCTGCAATATTATCTGCTATAGATTGCAAACTCTTGTTGTCTCCACTCCCGAAATCGGTAGTTGTGACATAGAATGTGAGTCCAATGGAGGCTCCAATGGAGAGTCCAATCACATAGGTTAGGTATCCAATATCCAAACCCCAGAAGTCAACCAAGGTGATCATAATACATCCAGCAAAGCAAACCGAGGTCGCAATTCTTCGTCTTGGGCCCCAGCCCATATCTGCTGAAGGAATAGTAAGTACACGCATAATAGAGAATGGGAACTCGAAACAATATTGGATCCACACGGTCACAAGATTGAGTTGATTGGACAGTAACCAAAACACTTCAATCCATGACTTTTGTACAATAGTGGAATATATAGAACTCGTGGTGTTCACGCTGCTACCTCCTCTAATCTCTATATGACCACCTGTCTTACTAAGCTTATCGTCAGCATCTAAGTCATCCTCGTCTTCCATTTCGGCTCCACAACATGGTTCATCGGGGAGATCAATCCCAACAAGTGCATCGCCTCTGTCTTCAACGACATCATCGTTATCACCATCCTCTCTATCTAACAATTGATGCAGTAGCAAATTAGTATGAGCTGCACGACTATGTGTACGACTCCGTAGACCAGCTCTTGTAGCATCACTTGCGATGCGTGAGCCTCGACTTCCATGACGACTGCCCATATCTTGTGAAATATGTCTTCTCTCTGATACAGTTATAGAGACGGAACTATTTACGGAAGTGTCCGTGCTTATGCGACGTCTCTTCAGATGTGAATTAGGGAACATATTAGCGTCGATCTGAGGATTCAAATCGTGCTCAGCCTGTTCTATTGTCTGTTGATATTTACCTGTTTGAAACACGAGAATGATATAGATGCAATACAGTACAAGAAGAATGCATGCATGCTCAAATCTAAGTTCTCCCGTACAGGCAAAGGCAAAGATCAATCCTATAAATATAATGAAGGAAATCATATCTCTCAAAAAGGGCAACGGTTCGACTTTCAGAGCACCTCCATCCTCTTTATCAACACTCGTTGTGTCTTCTTGCCGTGCTGTATATAAAACACATCCCATAATAAACATAGTAATGAAATTAGAGCCTCCTAATAAATTACCAATCACAATACCAAAATTACCTGCAGATAAACCGGCTTGAGCAGTCATAATATCGGGCGCGCCGTTCCCTACGGCTAATAAAGTCACTCCTGCCACATCGGGACGCATCTTGCATAATGCCGCAACAACTTGAAGGACGGGCACGAAGTGGTTCTCAGCAGTAGTTCCCAAGATCGACATGAACAAAAAGACGGAACATATGACAAGGAAGACGACCAAGCCACGAGCACTCGGGTCGCTCGAACAGTACAGCCAATAGAAGTCAATCAAGTCTTCATTGTCATAATCAGTATGTTCATCACAGAACATGCTTTTTCCCAGTAGTATGCACTTGACTGACTTCAACTAAATGCAATACGGCGCTAAAAATGCGACACGTGGACTCTCCAAACAACACCGGTGACTATTCCACTCCCACTGCTCCCATCCAGACGCTCTAACGGGGTCTTAAGACTACTTGCAAGTGCGAAAAACCCGCTTTACTACTTTTTTGCTGACAAGAGAAGTGACTTCACGGGTCGGGTTGTGAGACTTCTTCTTCTCATAAATAAAATTACAAATTAATGGTACAAAATGTGCACTGGCTTACAGTCTGATCACTTGAAGAATTTGGCCATGAAGAGTTTATGAAAGTCGCTTCGCACTGCATCATTGATGAACCTGGCCTGTTTGTTCTTGGGCTCGTCCTTGGCCTTGTTGCGGAACACCACATCGTCATTCCATCTTCTTTTAATCTTAGTAGTTCCACTCGGAGCTTCTTGAGTATCTAGTTTCAATAATGGATTGCCATGAATGGCTGATTCTTCGTCTTCTTTCTGCTTCGCAATCTGCTTCTCCTCTTCCGATTTCGCTTGTGCCAGTTGACGCTCAGCCTTGATACGCTCTAGTTCAGCTCTCAATTCTTCTTCGTCGTCGTCTGAATCATCGTCACTATAATCACTGTCATCATCATTTATATTTTTACCATTACTCTTCCCGCCTTGGTCGTCATCATTGCTTTCATCATCTGACCTTTCAACATCCTCGTCGTCATATTTACTCAATATAGAGGCCACTTTCTCATTCGCCACCTTTGATTTATTCAACACGTCTGCTACATCCACTTTGTCCTCTTCCTTGAGCAAATCGATAAACGCTTTTTCCTTGCTATTCAGATCAGCACTATCCGTGTCTACAGCTAGAGTACCACCAGGAGTTGCCTTGGCAGTAGAAGTCGAGACATTAACACGATACTTTAGCTTGGTATGAGCTGTCTGATCTTTTGCGCTACGAATGTCAGTCTTCAGATTCAAATCGCGACCGATCGCGGGATAGTAGGTTGGGAAATGCGCCATTATTCACAGAGCTTATCTATCGAGAGAACCAATACAATTATATAGTATTAATATGACCTACGAGGTAAATATTCTTTACTGCAGCTTAATGCTGAATGGATACCGTCGATCGTCGCGAAAGCTTTCCTCCAGGCCAACTTTTACCCAACTCTTCTTCGCGAGGGAGACCAGTGGTTGCCGACCTCCATCCTTTGTCACTCCAAAAAAGCAAAAATTTGAGGGGGGCTGTTATAATTTGGCTATGAGTGGATTTGAATGACAATGCTTTTAGCAACGAATCATATGCACTGGTTCTTGTGCTCCATTCTGGTTCTTCTGTCTGCTTCTGGAGTAGGATGCTTTCGAGGCGCTCTTTATCCTCGCTTCATATCTAATGTTCCATCACCACTATGTATGTCTCAAGCAAACCCTTCACAGAACACGATTTCACGAGCTACCTTTCGACGCGACTTGTATAATGTTCTGGAAGTTCCAACGAATGCGAGTAAAAGTGAGATTCGTAATTCGTACATGAAAATAGTAGCAGTGAATCATCCTGATCGCAATAATAGTATAGAAGCTTTGGAACTTTTTCAAAACGCTACATATGCCTATGGCATTCTGAAAGATGCTAAGAGTAGATCCAAGTTTGATTCGCAGGAGAACACAGATCGTGCTCTTCAGTCCTTGGCGAATACTTCAGTAGAAGTGTTTGAAGCGACAGCACCTCTCGTTGGAATGACTATGAAAGCAGTCGCGACAGGATTTGAGGATATAGTGCTTCCAACCATTACAGATGTATTTCAAACGACAAGGGCTGTGATCAAAACCAGCGAATTTCTATTGCAAGATGACAATAATGATGGGGTGATATCTTCAACAGCAAGTACTAGTCAAAGTACAGGTATAGAATTCAAATCTGCACCTCCTCTTGCTACTTCTAGTACCTCTACCACTCCGAGTATAAAGAGTAGTGGTGATGGCAATGCTGATGAGCCCTTCTCTATCTCTAAATCATGGGGCAAAGTCGAGTTTGAGTTCAATCTACAGAAGAATCAGTTAAAAAGGGAGAGTACATTAAAGATGATTAACAGAACTGACACTTTGATCTTCGACTATTCAGAAAAAATCAGCGAAGGAAATATCGCAAGTTTCGCACTCAAGAAAGCGATGAGTTTACTGAATTCAAGTATCGTCAAGCTTGATGGTATGATTGGTGCTACAGAGGGCAATATTGGATCGCAACAGCAGATATTTGAAAAAGTGAATACCTCTTCCTTTGAGCAAGACTCTTTGTTTGACAGGAATCAAGAGAACCTGAAGCAGGTTTCATTGAAGATTGACGATACATCTACAAAAATGAACGACACGACCAATACGATAATCAGATTGGAACTAGAGTTACAAGCAGTCAAGAAGGAGTTGAGAGAATTGACTATAGAGTCGAGAGATTTACAATCAGCCAAAGAACAATTATCGGCTGATTTGATTTCCATTGAGAGAGACAAAACGAGAGAACGTCAGAACTTGGAGAGAGAAAAGGAGAAACTGGAATCGCTGAAGGACTTGCAGAGCAATCAGAATTTAGAGCAACAGAAAGCACACAAAGAATATACTACGAAAGAAGCTGTATTTCTAGATAAACAGAATATGCTTGAGATTCTGGAAAGGCGTCGGGACCAGCAAAGGAAGAAGAAGGAGAGTTTGTTGAAGACCTTGCAAGTTGTCACCGAAAGAGAGGAAATGATGCGCGAAAACGGAAATGGGGCATGATTATTTGTGAAAGTATATCTTTGTGGAGTCTTGTTACTGTTGTCAAAAAATCGAGATTATGATTATTCACATCCGAAATCTATTTGCACTCGTCGACATCTCTCTTCTCCCTACACATTGTTTACAATACTACCGACAGTCATTATTCAAAACAACACCATTCTAGAAACAAAAAAAGAAAGAAGTCCATCAACAGCAATTGCTATAGTAGCTGCTCTTCTCCCCCTGCTTTTTGTTGAGGTTCACAACATCTCCTTGTTGACTCTGTCCCTTGGCATCTTGATTCAACAATGTTTCTGCGGCTGTCAAGAATGCAGTATCGACATTAGTGCCGTCTTTGGCGGAGCATTCCATGAAAAACATGGAATGCTCGGTCGCAAATTTCTTCGCCTTTTCAGTAGGAACACATTTGCTTGCCATCAAATCTGATTTGTTACCCAAAAGAATGTATTGTGGTTTACGCCCATCAGCAGGAACCGCACGTTGCACTTCTTCCAGCCAATCTTTGGTGTGATTGAAACTGCGTTCATTGGTAACATCGTACACCAACACCACACAATTGGCATTGCGGTAGTAAGAAGAAGTTAAAGTTCGAAACTTCTCTTGTCCTGCTGTATCCCAAATCTGAAGCTGAATCGTCTTCTTACCAAAAGCTATTGTTCTGAAACGAAAATCCACACCAATAGTATTCGAATAGTGTGATGCAAAGTGGTTATCCGCAAAACGAGTCAAAATCGCACTCTTACCAACGCTCGAATCACCGACCAAAACGAACTTATAAGACAAGTCCGCCTTTTTCACTGCATCTTGTGCTTTTCGTGACATCTTTATCTATCTCTTCGCCAACTAACGATATCAAGATACCTCTGCCGATATCAAGATACCTCTATGCTCAGTTTCTAATCTCTATAAACCTTTGCAACAAACGACGACAGTATCGTCTTTGAATTTGGGCTATGATTTTTGGGGTGGGGTGACGAACTTTAAAGGCCTGGTCGGAGGACTGCCTGTTATCTCTGCTAAAGTCGACTTTTTCGTGCTTTGTGAATATCAAGATGGCAAGTTATCAGACTCCCGAGAGCAAGAAGCAGGAGTTCAGAAAGTATCTGGAGAAATCTGGTGTGATCGATGCTCTTACTAAAGGTGAGTGACCTTGAAATGCCTTACCTGCTGCCTGTGTTTGGATGAAGAAAAGAATACTCACTAATCCATCATCACACACACTACTGCCTCTATTGCGTATTTACGTCTTTCTACTACCTATTGATTCTGAACTCCATCGATATCACCTCTAATCATTCCATATTCATCGATCAATACTCGTTATATTTAAAATGCTTTGCTCTGCCTCATCGTATCTCTTTATTCTTCGTGATTGTGTATCCCGATGATACTGTATGAATAACAGTACTTGTTGGATTATATGAGGAGCCCGAGAGACCTCCTAATGCTGTCGACTACATAAAACGTTATATGGGTGCTCCCACAGGTGTCGATGTAGATGCTATGCGTCAAGAGTTGGAGAAATTGAAAGCTGAAAATGCGCTTCAAGCTACCACTATTAAAGATCTAAATGAAAAGCTCTCAGTCTAATTATTGCTTTATTTAAACCCTTCCAGCTCAGAATGGAATTAATTACTTGTGTGTTTTCCTCCCATCGATAATGTAAGCTACTGAAATAATACTAAGAACTTTTCATAATTTCATAATTTAAATCAGACAACTTCACATACGTGACAGTTAAAATACATTATTGTTCACAAACTCTAACTACTTCTATTCGAGTGAATCTCCGAGATATGGTGTATCAAATTGAGGCAAACGAGACTTCTTCGCTGTCAACTCTTCCATTTTCTTGGTTTCTCGAAATAATTTAGGATACTTCCTCGCAGTATTACCCTTCCCCCGATGTTCATCTGTGCCGCCATAAATGATGTCCCCAAGCGGTTGGCAACGCTGATCTGTATGCCAGAGAGTACAGAATTCTTGAGAAATAGATATAGAATCCGCCAAATGAACAGAAGAATATCTCCAATTATGTGGCAGAAAGACCACATCGCCGGGATACTGC
>JACLAD010015500.1_pt1 | contig 17625 bp, 18 predicted proteins | sample 8027901 | NCBI WGS metagenome assembly JACLAD01 (sample SAMN15725071, study PRJNA655200) | protist metagenome | isolation source: fluorescence activated cell sorting (FACS) single amplified genomes of... | place: Spain: Blaines Bay Microbial Observatory, Mediterranean Sea | collected 2016-07-05 | reverse complement strand
TGTCGCCTGTGTTGTCGGGTGAAAAGACCTACGCCGAAATCGTGACCCACGATGATGCGTGGTACGCGGACAACGCCATCACCACACGGTTTGGCTGTTTGGTCCAAGCGGTCGACCGCGCGGCGAAGACTGTCACCCTGACCACGGGTGAAGTTCTGGCCTACGATAAGCTTGTCTTCGGCACGGGGTCCAATCCTTTCATGATCCCCCTGCCCGGTCACGATCTGGACGGCGTCATCGCCTACCGCGATCTGGAAGATACCGAACAGATGATGGGCCTGGGGCCGGATCACAAATGCGTCGTCATTGGCGGCGGTCTGTTGGGGCTTGAGGCGGCGGCTGGGATGGCAGCACGGGGCGTGGACGTCACCGTGGTGCACATCATGGGCCACCTGATGGAACGGCAGTTGGATGAGGCTGCCGGCTATCTGCTGCGCAAGGCACTGGTAGACAAAGGCATCACCGTCAAATGCTCCGCCAACTCCAAGGAGATCCTCGGTGAGGACGGCCACGTTCGCGCCCTACTCCTCGATGACGGGACCGAACTGCCCTGCGATCTGTTGGTGATGGCCGTGGGCATCCGGCCCAGTGTGAAACTGGCGCAGGACGCTGGCCTTGCCGTGGGCCGTGGCATTCATGTGGATGACCAGATGCTGACGTCCGATGCCGATGTGCTGGCCGTGGGCGAATGTGTGGAACATGACGGCGCGATCTTTGGGCTGGTGGCGCCGCTCTATGACCAAGCGAAGGTGGCGGCAAAAACCCTCATGGGGGAGGCCGACGCCTTCGTGCAAAAGGAGTTGTCGACCAAGCTGAAGGTCACGGGATGTGATCTGTTCAGCGCGGGCGATTTTGCCGATGGTGAACGACGCGAAGATATCGTCTTCCGCGACCCTGCGCGCGGCGTGTATCGGCGGTTGGTCCTGCAAAACAACGTGGTCATCGGGGCCGTGATGTACGGCGACACCGCCGACAGCAATTGGTTTTTTGGCCTGATCCGCGACAAGACCGACATCGCTGAGATGCGCGAAACGCTGATCTTTGGACCCGCCTATCAAGGGGGGACCCCCCTGGACCCTTTAGCAGCTGTTGCAGCCTTACCGCGTGACGCGGAGATCTGTGGCTGCAACGGTATCTGCAAAGGTCAAATCGAAGACGCCATCGCGGCGGGCGCCTCTGATCTGGGCGCGATCAAAGCCACGACCAAGGCGTCCGCGTCCTGCGGGACCTGTACGGGGTTGGTGGAACAGGTGTTGGCGGTGACCTTGGGAGATGAGTTTGTCATTCCCGCTGCCGCCTCCATGTGTGGCTGCACCGACATGACCCACGAAGACGTACGGCGCATGATCAAGTCCCAGCGGCTGACGTCGATGCCGGCTGTCTGGCAGGAATGCGGTTGGAAAACGCCCGACGGCTGCCATAGCTGCCGCCCTGCCCTGAATTTCTATCTGCTCGCCGATTGGCCGCTTGAGTATCAAGACGATCCGCAGTCGCGCTTCATCAACGAACGCAAACACGCCAACATCCAGAAGGACGGCACCTATTCGGTTGTGCCGCGCATGTGGGGCGGGATCACAACGCCCAAAGAACTGCGCGCCATTGCCGATGCAGCCGACAAATACATGGTGCCGACCGTCAAGGTCACAGGTGGCCAACGGATCGACCTGCTGGGCGTAAAGGGTGAGGATTTGCCTGCCATTTGGAAAGACCTGAACGATGCGGGCATGGTCTCTGGCTACGCCTATTCCAAAGGGCTGCGCACGGTGAAAACCTGTGTGGGCACCGATCATTGCCGCTTTGGCACGCAGGATTCCACCGGCCTAGGGATCAAGCTGGAACAGACGCTGCACGGCGCGTGGACGCCGCATAAGTTGAAGCTCGCCGTGTCCGGTTGTCCGCGCAATTGCGCGGAGGCCACGTGTAAGGACATCGGCGTGGTGTGTGTGGATTCCGGTTATCAAATCAGCATCGGCGGGGCCGCTGGTATGGACGTCAAAGAAACCGAACTGCTGTGCCAAGTGCCCACAGAAGACGACGCCATTCTGGTCATCAAGGCGGTGACGCAGCTCTATCGTGAGAACGCTAAGTATCTGGATCGCATCTATAAATGGATGGCGAAGGTCGGCCTTGAGTGGATCAAAGAACGGGTGGAGGCAGACCGCGACGCCCTCGTTGAACGCTTTGAACTCAGCCAAACCATCTACCGCCACGACCCATGGGCCGAGCATGTTCAAAAACAGGCGGAGCGGTATCAGCCCCTCGCCAACCTGATCTTGGAGGCCGCCGAATGACCGACTGGATCGACATTGCCGCCCTAGACGACGTGCCAGCCCGTGGCGCGCGGATGATCAAGACAGCGCTTGGCTGTGTGGCCGTCTTTCGCACCGCCGACGATCAGGTCTTTGCGCTGGACAACGCCTGTCCGCACAAGGCTGGCCCCTTGGCCGAAGGCATTGTGCACGGCACGTCCGTCACCTGCCCCCTGCACAACTGGGTCATTTCGCTGGAAACCGGCGAGGCCCAAGGCGCAGACGAAGGCTGCGTTGCGACCTATCCCGCGCGGGTGGAGGCTGGGCGCATCCTGCTGGATCGCTCGTTCTTGCAAGCCCGGTCAACATCTGGGGCCGCTGCATGACCCTCACCCGCACCACATGTCCCTACTGCGGCGTGGGCTGCGGGGTTTTGGCGGGCGCTGACGGCACAATCAAAGGCGACCCTGAACACCCTGCCAACTTCGGACGGCTGTGTTCCAAGGGCGCGGCCTTGGGCGAAACAATCGATCTGGACGGCCGCCTGCTGCACCCGATGATCCACGGCAAGCGCGCCGATTGGGACACGGCCCTCGACCTCGTGGCCGCTAAATTCAGCGCCGCAATTGCCGAACATGGCCCCGAAAGCGTGGCCTTCTACGCCTCTGGGCAATTGCTGACCGAAGATTACTACGTCGCCAACAAGCTGATGAAAGGCTTCATCGGGGCGGCAAATATCGACACCAATTCACGTCTGTGCATGGCGTCCAGCGTGGCAGGCCACAAACGCGCATTCGGTACGGACACCGTGCCCGGCACCTACGAGGACCTAGAACAGGCGGACCTGATCGTATTGGTGGGATCGAACCTCGCCTGGTGTCATCCGGTGCTCTATCAACGCATTGCGGCGGCGAAAGAGGCGCGCCCGAACATGCGCATCGTCAACATCGACCCGCGCCGCACAGCCACGTCCGATCTGGCTGATGTGCACCTGTCCATCGCGCCTGATGGGGATGTGGCGTTGTTCAACGGGTTGCTGGCGCATCTGGCAAAGGCAGGGCGGATCGACGCGGCCTTTACGTCCGCCCATGTAAACGGAGTGGCCGACGCAATCCAATCGGCGCAGGCCTCAAACCTCAACGACACAGGCCTGACGGAGCGTGAGCTTGCCACCTTTTTCCAACTTTGGGCGGGCACCGACAAGGTCGTTACTGTCTATTCCCAAGGGGTGAACCAGTCCCAATCGGGCACTGACAAAGTGAACGCGATCCTCAATTGTCACCTCGCCACGGGCCGCATAGGCAAACCGGGTGCGGGGCCGTTTTCTGTCACCGGACAGCCCAACGCCATGGGCGGACGAGAGGTCGGGGGGCTGGCCAATATGCTGGCCAACCACCTTGAAATCGACAACCCAGACCACCGCGCCGCTGTGCAATCCTTCTGGAACAGCCCAACGATTTGCACAAGCGCGGGTTTTAAAGCGGTTGACCTATTTCAGGCCTGCGCGGACGGCAAAATCAAGGCGCTTTGGGTGATGTCGACGAACCCTGCCGTGTCCATGCCCGATGCCGATGGCGTGGCGGCTGCGATTGCCAATGTGCCCTTCGTGGTGACCTCAGACATGATCGAGGCGACCGACACCAACGATTTGGCCGATGTGCTTTTGCCTGCTGCGGGGTGGGGTGAAAAAGACGGCACCGTCACCAATTCTGAACGTCGCATTTCGCGGCAGCGGTCCTTTTTGTCCCCCGCCGGTGAGGCCCGACCTGATTGGCGGATCATCAGCGATGTGGCCACGCGGATGGGGTTTGGCAACGCCTTTCCCTACGAAAAACCCGCCGACGTCTTCGCGGAATACGTGGCACTGGACAAAGCCCTGTCGCCCGTCCCCCGCGATCTGGACCTCAGCATTTTTGCCGATGCGGATTACGTCAACCTGATCCCCACGCAATGGCCCCGCAACGGGCAGCGCTTCTTTGCGGACGGACGGTTTTATCACCCCGATGGCAAAGCGCGGATGATCCCTGTGGCGGCACCCGCCCTGTCTCGCCCACGTTTTGCGCTGAACACGGGCCGAAACCGCGACCAGTGGCACACGATGACGCGCACGGGAAAATCGCCGCGACTGGGCGCGCATTTGGCGGAACCCTATGTCGAACTTCACCCCGCTGACGCGGCACAGCTGGGCGCGGGTCCGGGGGCGTTGATCGACGTCCAAAGTCTCTATGGCGGCGCGCTTCTGCGGGCGCTGATCACCGACCGTGCGGCGCAAGGCCAGCTCTTCGCGCCCATGCATTGGACCCGCCAACGCACCAGACGCGGGATGATCAACAGCCTGACGGCCCCCGTCGTTGACCCCGTTTCGGGCCAACCTGCCCTGAAATCCGGCCCCGTCACGGCGCAGGTCTATCCCGCCACGTGGTACGGGTTTCTGGCCAGCCGCCGCAAACCTGACGTGCACGCCCCCTACACAGCTATCGCGCGCACCGCGACCGGCTGGCAAGCGGAACTCGCCGGGCAGGACATCCCAACTGACTGGCAGGCCGAGGCCCTGCGCCTCAGCGGTCTGTCAGATGCCGAGGTGTCGATCCAGACCGATCCGGCTAGCGCCACCACCCGCGTGGCGATGGTGCAGGACGGCGTGATTGTGGCCCTGCTGTTTGTGGCGCCCCACCCCGTCGTGGTCGCCCGCAGTGCCGTCAACGACACCATCGGCACCACAGCGTCACCCCTGATAGCCTTGGCCGGTCGACACGCCGCCGATCTGCCCGACCCAGGGGCCACGGTCTGTGCCTGTTTCAACGTGGGCCGCAACACATTGCTTGCGGCGATCTCTGGTGGGGCGGGCACCGTCGCGGCCTTGGGGGATGCGACCTGTGCGGGGACGAATTGCGGGTCGTGCAAACCCGAACTCAAGGCGCTGATCGCCGACGGGTCCATCGCCATGGCCGCCGAATGACCCTCGCCCCGTTTGTCCGCATTGTTGCCCGTGGCGCCGGACGGGCCCGACCGTTGACACAAGACGAAGCACAAGAGGCTATGACGCTGATCCTGTCGGGGGAGGCCGCCCCCGAAGCCATTGGCGCGCTGTTGATGGTGCTGCGTCTGCGCGGTGAAACGCCCGAAGAAATCGCAGGCTTTACGGCCGCTTTGCGGGCGCATGTCACGGGCCGCCTGCCCGACGCGGACCTTGACTGGCCGTCCTATGCCGCAGGCCGCAGCCGAGGAGCGCCTCTGTTTTTGCTGGCTGCGCGATTGGTGGCGCAGGCGGGCTACCGCGTGTCCGTGCACGGCTGGAATTCGCACCAAACTGCATCGGCGTCCCTGCGTGATGTCATCGATCTGGCAGGTCCGGGGGTGATTTATACGCCGCTGGAGACCCTCAGCCCTGCGGCGTTCAAACTCCTCAATCTGCGCGACACCTTTGGCCTGCGGTCCTGCATCAACACGGTGCTGCGTATGTGGAACCCGGCCCAAGCCCCCGTCAGCGTGCAAGGCGTGTTCCACCCGTCCTACCGAGGCCTGCAGGCCCAAGCGGCGGACCTGCTGGGCCAGCGCGACCTAGCGATCATCAAGGGCGGTGGTGGCGAATTTGAACGCCACCCGTCCAAAGATATCGCCGTTTTCGGCCTGCGCCGCGGCGTCCATATTGAGGCCTGCGCGGACGCGCTTGTCCACCACACCCGCCGCCTGCATGAGGCCGGCGCACACGTTGATCTGCACGCCCTGTGGCACGGCGCGGTTCAAGATGACTTCGCCACGGCAACGGTAACAGGCACCGCCGCGCTGGCGCTTTGGGCGCTGGACGCCGCGCCCACCCTGCCCGACGCTGAAACACTGGCCCGCGCCCTTTGGGATGCGCGCCACCAAACAGAAAGCCTGTCCGCATGAAAACCTTTCCGATGTTCCTCCAGATGGCGGGCCGCCGCGTTGTGATCGTGGGCGGCGGCGAACAGGCCGCCCAGAAGGCGCGCCTGATCCTCAAGACGCAAGCCCGGATCGATGTTCTGGCAACGGACCTTGACCCCGAATTGTCGGACCTGGCCGCAGCAGGCCGTGTGACCCACCGCGCGGGGCCGATCACACCGCAGGACTTCGCCGATACGGCCTTGGTCTTTGTGGCAACGGGCTGTCCAGGGATGGATATGGCGCTCCATGCCTTGGCCAAAGCGGCGGGTGCGACCGTGAATGTGGTCGACCAACCCGCCCTGTGCGATGCCATCACGCCGTCCATCGTGGACCGTGACCCCGTGGTGGTGGCCATCGGCACCGAAGGCACGGCACCAGTGCTGGCCCGCCAGATCAAAACCAAACTCGAAGAAAGCCTTGAGCCGCGTTTGGGCGATCTTGCGGCCCTTGCCGGACGGATGCGATCGGCCGCCGCGGCCCGTCTGTCCCCACGCGCGCGACGCGATCTGTGGCGCTGGGTGTTCAACGACACGCCCCGCAGCCTTTTCGCAGGCGGTCAGGAACGCGATGCTGCAAAACGGATCAAATCGGCCATCGACACAGGCACCTTTGGCGATCTTGACGGCGAAGGCGGCAGTGTCAGCCTTGTCGGGGCAGGCCCTGGCGCCAAAGATCTGATCACTCTGCGCGGTGTCCAGCGCCTGCAAGAGGCTGACGTGATCTATTACGACCGTCTTCTTGACCCTGAAATTCTGGAACTGGCCCGCCGTGACGCAGAACGCATTTACGTGGGCAAAGCACCGGGCTGTCATTCTTGGCCGCAAGAAAAGATTACCCAAACGCTGGTTTCCGCCGCCAAACGCGGCCAGCGCGTCGTGCGCCTGAAATGCGGCGATCCGGGTATCTTTGGGCGCAGCACGGAAGAGACAGACGCTCTGAAGGCCGCAGGCATCCCGTTTGAAATCGTCCCCGGTGTCACGGCGGCCTGTGCGGCGGCCGCGAGCGCGGGGCAAAGCCTCACGGATCGTGGCCGGGTCGATACCCTCGTGCTGACGACGGGGCACCGCACGGACGGCTATGCCGTCCCCGATCCGATCAACACGATCCAACCCGGCACCTGCGTGGCGCTTTATATGGCCGTCGGCGCGGCGCCCCAAATCGTCAAACGGCTGCGGGATGACCACCCTTGCGTCCCGTTCACCGTGCAAATCGCCGCAAAAGCGCAACGCAAAGGTCAGGTCCTGCTGGAATGCGCGCTGGACGATCTGCCCGCCACCCTGACGCGACACGACATCACCGGCGAAACGATCCTCCTCGTGCGCTGGCCCCACGATCTTGAAGCGGCCCAAACACCCGAACCGACACTGGAGGCCGTGTCGTAAACGCGTCCAGAACGATTCCAAAACACGGTGGCCCAGCGCAGGCCGCATCTGTCACATTGATCTTTGATGAAGTGGTGCCCCCACACCGCACCAACCCATTGTTTTTGCTTGCTTTAATATGTCCATGCGTGCGTGCATCCACCTAAAAAACTGACTTAACCTGTCCGATACCGTCTTGCTGTGTCCGTCCTTATCTCGCATCATAAGGTGGATATTTGGGTGGACGCAAGCGCCTCTCGAAAAGGTGGATACAAGGCGATGTGACATGCGGGCGATAAACAGGCTTTCCCCTGCTTTCATTAGAAAAGCCCCGGCTGGCAAGTGGTGTGATGGCGCCGGGCTTTGGTTGGTGGTGCGTGAAGATGGGGGCGCACAATGGGTTCTGCGCGTAACTGTTCACGGGCGACGGCGTGAGATGGGTTTGGGTGGCTATCCATCTCTTGGGCTAGCTGAGGCGCGCAAACTAGCCGAACGGTGGCGCAACGTCGTTGCTATGGGCCGTGACCCCGTGAAAGAACGCCAAGCCGAAGCGCGGGCCGCCCGACGTGAAGATATATCGCTGACCATTATGACGACTGACGCCTTCGAAGCCCGTAAGGCTGAACTCAAGGATGATGGCGCGGCGGGGCGGTGGCTTTCCCCCCTGAACATTCACGTCCTGCCCAAGCTGGGCAAGGTGCCTGTGACTGACCTCGACCAACGCGACATTCGTGACTGTCTCACGCCGATCTGGCACACCAAGGCCGACACCGCGCGCAAGGCGCTGAACCGCCTTTCCATCGTTCTGCAACATGCGGCGGCGCTGGGCTTGGATGTGGACCTGCAAGCGACCGAAAAGGCAAAGGCGCTTCTGGGCAAGTCGCGGCATGTGCCAAAAAACATTCCGGCGATGGCTTGGGCCGATGTGCCGGACTTCTATTTCAGCCTCGAAGAACCGACGCTCACGCATCTCGCGCTGCGCCTGCTTATCCTGACGGGCGTGCGCTCGAAGCCCTTGCGCCATATCCGGCTCGACCAAATCGAAGGCGACGTGTGGACGGTGCCCGGCGAAAGCATGAAGGGCCGCAAGGGCCAGACGGCTGATTTTCGCGTGCCGCTTTCGACCGAAGCCCAGCGCATCATCGACCTCGCGCGCCCCCATGCCCGGAATGGCTATCTGTTTCCGAACAGTCAGCGCGGCGTCATATCGGACATGACGCTTTCGCGGCACATGGAGCGCCGAGGGCTTGAGGCTCGCCCACACGGCTTTCGCACATCGCTGCGCACATGGCTGGCAGAGGCGACTGACGCCCCCCATGAAGTCGCTGAGGCGATGCTGGCGCATGTAACCGATAGCGGGGTGGTGCGTGCCTATCGGCGCACCGATTTTCTAGAACAACGCGCCAAGCTGGCAGAACGCTGGGCCGACCATGTGACCGGAGGCGGTGGTCAGGTGGTGGCGCTGGCGGGTAGAGGCAGATAATGGACAAAGAGAAGATGGCAGCAGCGCAACTGCTGGCCCACGAAATTTTGACGGGCAATGTTTTATTTTCGGATATAGAGAACTTTCTGAAGCCATGGGTGCAAGTCGGCGATATGGGGGCTGCCCTCGAAAAATCTCTTAAAAACCCAGATACTAACGACTTTGATGCTGGTGTAAGTGTTGCTGCGACAATGCTGCGCGAAGGGGAGCGCCTTCCCGATTGGCTGGCCGTGTTCGCTGCTGATGTGCTGCAAGGGAAGCGGAAGCGACCCACCAAGAGCGGGCCTGACCCTTATTTGAACTGGCTGCGAGATTATAAATTGGCGCGAGCCGCTATCGAAGTTTCTAACCGTTTCCGCCTGCCACAATACACCAAGAACGAACTCTCGAACAAAATCACTGCGGCGCAAATTGTCTCTGAGACAGCGCATCTTTCCTTGGACGTGGTGCACAAAGCCATTCAGAAATTTGGGGGCCAAATTAGCCGCGTAACATCGCCCCAAGATACAATGGACTGAAACGGGCATCGTCGCACCACCTGAAACAAAGGATGGTGCGAAATGCAAACCTATCTGACCCTGAACGAACTGCGCGTGAAGCTGGGCAATCGCTCACGCTCTGCAATCTATCTCGACGTGAAGGCGGGCCGACTGCCCCAGCCGATAAAGCTTGGTGGTCGCATCTATTGGCCCGAGGGGGATGTGGACGCCCACCTGCGCAATTTGTCGGAGGTCTGACCCATGACAGACCGCAAGAAAAACCCCGGAGCGCGTGCAGGCGCATCCGGGGCCGGGAAGCCTGTCCAGAGTGCTGCGGAAGGCAAGGGCAAGCTAGCACGCCAGAAACGCGCCGTCACGTTCACTGTGAACCCGCATGACCCAGATGCTGCGCCGGTGACGATAGCCGTCTCTGGGCGCGTTCTGTGGACGCTAGAGCGGCTTCTTGCTGCTGGCTTTAAGGGATGCACCCCGATAACCGAACCTGCGCCCAGATGGGCCGCTTATGTCCACACGCTGCGCGGCTTGGGCGTGCCGATTGAGACGATCCACGAAGAACACGAAGGCGACTTTCCCGGCACACATGCCAGATACGTTCTGCGCGCGACCGTTACCTCGGAAGCGGAAGGCGGCGCGTCCGATGGCAAAATCATATAAGCGCCACAAACGAGGGGAGGCTGGGCGCCACGTCCAGCTTCCCGAATGGCTACAAGCCTCTGAGGCATGGGCGACGATGAGGCCCGGCCCGCGTGCGCTTTATGTCGAACTCAAGCGACGTTTCAACGGCTCGAACAACGGCGCGATTTACCTTTCGCACCGCGACGCGGCGCGGGCGCTGAACGTGTCTCGCAACACAGTGGGGCCGATGTTTCGCGAACTGGAGGAACGCGGGTTTATCCGGCTGACGGTCGCGCCACATCTCGGGCCGTCCGGCATCGGGCAGGCGTCTGTCTGGGCGCTCGAAGAACTTGCCACGCAAGATGGCAAGCTGGCCGGAAAGGCTTTCATGCGGTGGAGCGAAAAACAAAACCCCCGCACAAAAATTGTGCCGCCCCGTCACAAAAAACAGGACGTGAAGGGCGCGACGGAGGCTGAAAACCCTCAAGCCGTCACGAAATCTGTGACGCCCAGCGCCGAAAAGCCGAAAGGCGCGTCACAATAATTGGGCCACATATACATCTAGCCATAGGCATACGGTTTTCACGGAGGCCAAACGATGACCAAGGAACGCGACCCTCTCGACCTCGAAGGCTTTGACCTCGACGCAATCGACCTCAAGATTGATCTGGGGCCGATCGACTTTGCCTTGCCAGACCTCGACCTTGGCGACCTGCCGGACCTCAAGCTTGATCTGGATAGCCTCGATGGGCTTTTGGACTTCAACCTCGACGGCATCAGCATGGACTTCGACGCTACGATTTTGCGGACCCCTATAAACGCGCGGGGTGGGGTCTTAGCGGCTAAGGGGAATTTTCTGACATCTTTACGCGCGCGCGATGAGGGCTCTTATCGACAAAAATGCGGCGCCATGACCCGCAAAGGAACGCCATGCCGGTGCAAGCCCCTGCCCGGTAAGCGACGCTGCAAATTTCACGGTGGTGCTTCGACCGGCCCCAAGACGCTCGAGGGACGCGAACGCATAGCAGAGGCACAGCGGCGGCGCTGGGCATCATGGCGCATCAAAAGTTGAAGCACGTCAGGTCACGAGCATGCAAAGCTGAGAGAAACACGCGGGTAATTTCCCAAAATATAAGGGGGCTGCGTTGAGCTGTAGTCGATGACCCGCATAGATAGCCCTTGTGCGCGACAAAACGCATTGCCTTCGTTGTAAACTTCTGCACGCAAGTTTCCTAACCCTGGAGCTCCGGTCGCTTGCTGCTTTTCAATGAAAAATGTGCCTCTATCGGCTTCGATTACGCCCGTGTCAGATGCGCACCCCGTGAGTAAAAATAGCGCACTAATCCCGAAAAAACCGCTTTTGATCATCTCGCCAACCTTCCCCTTCAATCCACGTTCTCAGCATACCTCGCAGGTTCCTTATGTCCAGATTTGTGTGGAATTGCCCAATAGGCAAGCAACGCAAGGGGGATAATTGGGGGGATGCAAAAGACAAAGCCCATTAATTTTATAATAAAAACAAGGATTTATCGGATTTTGATGGTGCCCCCACACGGACTCGAACCGCGGACCTACTGATTACAAATCAGTTGCTCTACCAGCTGAGCTATAGGGGCACTGGGCGACCGTTTAAGCGACGTTTTCGCGCGGCGCAAGACCCAGATCGCCCCCTTTTTGCAGCAAAATGGTTTCGTCAGTCGACAATCGCGCCTATGTTGGCGCAAAGACTAGATAACATACCCAAAACAGGCACATTTTATGCAGATCGTCTTTCACATCGGCGCGAATTGCACGGATCAAGATCGGCTGCTTAAATCCCTCCTCAAGAATGCAGAAAGCTTTGCAAAACAGGGCGTTAAGGTTCCCGGCCCTGGGAAATATCGCCGTCTGATCCGCGAGACGATACAGGCCCTCAACGGGGCTCAACCTGCGGGCGATGCGCGTGAGATCATGCTCGATGCGATCTTGGACGACGAACAATGCAACCGTCTGGTCATGAGCCATTCGAAATTTATGTGCGTGCAGCGCCGCATTTTCGAAAACCGCGTCTTTTATGAACTGGCCGAACAAAAGCTTTTGGGACTGGCGAGCCTGTTTGCCGAAGATGAGCTTGAGATTTGTTTGGGGATTCGCAACCCCGCGACATTCCTGCCCGCCATCCACGATGGCAGCGGGATCGAACAATTCGATGATTTCATGCGCGGTATCAGCCCGGCGGAGGTCCGTTGGTCCGATCTGGTCGCGCGCATCCGCACGATCCTGCCCAACGCCGCCCTCACCGTGTGGTGCAACGAGGACACGCCGTTGATCTGGGCGCAACTGATCCGCGAACTGGCGGGCGTGGACCCATTAACCAAGATCACCGGCGGCTTTGATCTTCTCAGCACGATCATGTCGCCCGAGGGGATGAAACGGTTTGTGGCCTACCTCAAGGCCAATCCGCCCCAGACAGAACAGCAGAAACGTCGCATCATCGCAGCCTTTCTGGAACGCTATGCGCTGGATGATGAGGTCGAGGATGAAATCGATATTCCAGGTTGGACCGATGACACCGTGGCCTATTTGACGGCCCTTTACGAAGACGACATCGACCGCATCGCGCGGATGCCGGGGGTGAATTTCATTGCCCCCTAGATCACGTTCCTTCATGCAATGCGACGTCTTCAGCACCCGACCGACCGGGGGCAACGGGCTTGCGGTGGTGCTGGATGGGACGGATTTGACCGACGGTCAGATGCAGGCCTTTGCACGTTGGACGAATCTGGCGGAAACGACCTTTGTTTTGCCCCCCACGGACCCTGCAGCGGATTATGACATCCGCATTTTCACCGCATCACGCGAACTGCCGTTTGCGGGCCATCCGACCCTTGGCACCGCGACCTGTTGGTTGGCGGCGGGCAATACGCCAAAGGAGGCAGGCACCCTGCGTCAGAACTGCGGCGTGGGGCTGGTGGATGTGGACCTGACCGGCGACACACCGGCCTTTGTCGCCCCGCCTACCAAAATCATCCCCCTGCCCGATGGTCGTTTGGATCAGATCGCCCATGGTCTGGGCCTTGATCCTGCCCGCATCTTGGGCCACGCGCTGTTGAACAATGGCCCCGAATGGCACGCCATTGAAATGGCCAGTGCGGACGATATTCTGGCCCTGTCTCCCCGTGATTTCACCCCAATTTCGGGCATTGCCGTGGGCCTGATCGCGCCCCATCCGGCGGGTCCTGTTGCCTTTGAAGTGCGGATGTTTTCCATGTGGTCGGGATTGATTGAGGACCCGATCACAGGGTCCCTGAACGCGGCCCTTGCCCATTGGATGCAATCCCAAGGCCGCGCGAAACAGCCCTACACCGTGGCCCAAGGCACCCAGATCGGACGCGAGGGCCGTGTCCATGTCATTCCAGACAAAAACGCACCGGACGAAGGCCCGATGCGCATTGGTGGTCATACAAATATCCTGATCGAAGGGCACGTGACCCTTTAAGCTGCGCTGGGATTACATCCCACGACGGCAAAGGGAATTACATTCCCAGCGCTTCTTTATACATGTCCAAAATCGCCTCTTCTTCGGCGATGTCGTTGCTGTCGCGTTTGCGCAGCGCGACCAGCTTGCGCATGACTTTGGTGTCGTAACCACGGCCCTTTGCCTCGGCCATCACTTCTTTTTGCTGCTCCGCGATGTCCTTTTTCTCTGCATCCAGACGTTCGATGCGTTCGATAAATTGGCGCAGTTCGTCTGCGGTCACACGGTAGCTGCTGTCGGATCCAAGATCGGTGCTGTCGGACATTGAGAAGCCTCACTCATAGGGTCAAATCGGGTTTCCCCTTCCCTATCGCCACCACTTGGCTGGGGCAAGCGGTTGCGTGCGCGGCGGCGTCAGGTTACGGGACGGTCAAGCAACTGAAAGGCGCAGATATGGAACTTTTGATTGGCATCGGCGCGGTCATTTCCCTTCTCGGGATCGCGGGCATCATCGTCAGCATCGTGCAAGTGCGACGTGCCAAAAAGACCGCCACCGACGACGCCGACCTAAAGGCGCGCATCCAAAAGGTGCTGCCGCTGAACCTTGGCGCGTTTCTGGTGTCTGTCATCGGGTTGATGTGCGTGGTCGTGGGCGTGTTGCTGGCGCCCTAATTCAAGGCGTCAAATCCGGACGCCTGTTTGATCGCCTCATCCAGCACCTCAGGCACGGCCCAAAGGTCGTTGTCTTCGGCCCAGCCGCGCATGTCGCGCCGCAGGGCGATCAGCCCGTCCGTTTGGGCCGCCCGCATAGGCCCGCCTTTGCGGCGTGGAAAGCCCAAGCCATGCACGGCCAGAACGTCCACATCTGCAGGGCGTTGCACCGCCCCTTGGGCCACGCAGGCCCCGCCTTCAGACACCATGGCCGCCACGATCCGGCGCGCGATATCTGATGTGTCCGGCCCCGCGTCGCGGCCACCAAAGGGGCCCTTGCGAAACCCGTAGCTGACCATCGCGCCATCGACCTCTGCCTCGCTTATCCCATCTGCCACAAGGCTTTGTGCAGCCCCGTGCATGGCCTTTTGCAGACGTGCGACCGCCGCCTTGCCCATGGGGGCCACCGTGCGGAAGCTGCCGTCCTTGCGTTCAATCAAGGCGTCATCGGTGCGCCGTTCTGCGGTGAACATATGGCGCAGCGCCACCGATTGGGGATGCGCCAGACACCTCTCAAAGGCGTCCGCTTCGAATGCAAGGCCCGCGTCAAACGGCAGCAGTGCTGCCGCCTCGACGCAATCAATCACCCGTTGCGGCGCATGAAGCGGGTTTTGCGCCAAAGCGGCGCGCGCCGATGCCACAGCGTCAAAATGGGCCTTGGCATCCGCCATATGCCCCCGTTCCAGCCGCGTCGGGCGCGGCCCCTTGCCCTGCGCCACCAAGCCTTGCGCAAATCGAACAGCACCGGAGGCCAGATCGCCCTCAACCACACCATCCAACAGGCCGACCCGCCGCGCCACATCGGCCTCAATCGCGCTGGTCGACACCATCAACTGCATGGCCTTTTCGGCCCCGATCAGACGCGGCAGCCGTTGCGTGCCGCCCGCACCAGGAACCAGGCCCAAAGCCACTTCGGGCAGGCCCATGCGCGTTTTGGCAGCCGCCAGCCGGTAATGGCCGGCCAACATAACCTCAAACCCGCCACCCAAGGCCTGGCCTTGTGCGGCCACCACCACAGGTTTGGTCAGATCCTCAATCAGGGTGCACAGCTGCGGCAGACTGGGCTGGCCCATGTCGCCGCCAAATTCGGAAATATCTGCACCTGCGGAAAAAATCGCCCCCGCGCCCAGCAAGACGGCTGCGTTGATATGGTCTTCTTTAGCGATTTTCTGAAAGGCCGTCCAAAGGCCCGCACGCATGTCTTGCGACAACGCATTAACGGGCGGCGCATCCAAGGTGACCACTGCCACACCGTCCAAAACCCGAAACCGCACCCGCCGCGCCATGTCGTCACCCTTTGGTCGAACGCCGGAGGGCGGCGTTCATCTTAAGCGCTACAATGGCGTCCACGCGCCGAAAGGGAAAGGCAAAGTTGACCTGAGGGTCGTGGATCAGGCGCAAAACACCTCATAGAGGCGTTCCAAGATCGGCGTGACCCGCGGATCAGACAGTTTGTACCGGACCGACCGGCCGTGCCGTGCCGTGTGGCCTCGACCAGACCATCGGCGCGCAGTCTGGCCAGCTGGCTGGACACATAGGCCTGCGACGCGCCCACGGCCTGTTCCAACTCGCCCACGCTGCGCTCGCCCTCAAGAAGGATGCACAACAGACGCAAACGCTGCGGGTTCGCCATGATCTTCAGCAGATCGGCGGCCTCTTGCGCGGCGGCATCCAGCGCCTCGGCGGCTTCGGCCGGTGTAAGGCCTTTTTTGGTAAACATGCTGTCCATATGCAGCCCCTAACGGGAAGGTGAAAGGTGTTCAAGATCAAGCACTGGACCCTTACGCCACATCCCCCTAAAACCCGTGGCATGGATATTCGCCCCCTCACCGACCGCTACACCGTGTCCCCGCAAATCAATCCCGAAGACGTGGCCACGATTGCGGCTGCGGGATATACGACACTGATCAACAACCGCCCCTGCGAAGAAATCCCGCCGTCCCATCAAGCCGATGTGATGGCCGAGGCCGCAAAAGCCGCAGGGTTGGACTACGTGGTTTTGCCCATCACCCATGCGACCTTGGGGCCTGATCTGGCCGCCGAACAAAAGGCCGTTTGCGATACGGCAACAGGTCCCGTCTTTGCCTATTGCGCATCGGGCACCCGCTGCACCTTGGTGTGGGCGCTGGGTCAGGCCGGGGAAAGACCGGTTGAGGACATCATAAGCGCGGCCGCCGCACAGGGCTATGACATCGCCATGATGCGCAGCCAGCTTCGCGCCTTGGCTGAAGGCTAAACCACCCCGTCTTGCACTGTTGCGTCGTCCGGCGGGACAGGGTCTGACGCGCCTCCAATGCCGGATGTGCCTTCAATGACGGCTGGGCCAGCCGTTTGCACCGGTGCCGCGCGGACACCCATGTCATCCTCCATTGCCAAGGTCGGTTGTTCCAGACGCACCGCACGTTTGCCCGCCGTTTGGCCCAGCCGCGCCATGGCCAACACGCCCCCATCGGGGCCTGTCAGCATCACCGACCCCACGGTCGTGCCTGCCATGGGGACCACTTGGCCCACCTCAAACGCCTCAATCTGTTCGATCGGCATCCGCATGTGGCACAGGACGGCGTCCAACTCAGCCTCCGCCTCACTCACCGAGGCGTGGAGTGCGCGCCGCCAGCCTTCCTGCCCCTCACCCGAGCCGTCGATCTCCACCTTGGGCAGGCGCATGGTAAAGATAATCTCCCCCGCGATATCATCACCGCCAAGGTGCAAGGCCACCCGCCAGCGCAGATAGCTGCCCTGCACCATGACCAGGCCGGCGGTGCGCAGATCATCAATCGGCGCCACGTCGTATTCCGCCGGATCAACCCGCCCCGCACCAAAGCCGACCTCGGCCATTTGGGCCAGCAACGTGTCCGCAAAGGGCACCATCAGGGCCGCATCCGTGCGGGTCACGCGGCGTTGGTCTGCGGCGACGGGCAGCAACATGCCCGTGGTCTGCATGTCCACCAAGGCTTGGCGCACCACCGGATCAATCAGCATCAATCCCGACAGACCCGCCGTGGCACCATCGCGCAGGCCCAGCACGACCCAACCGTCGGGGCCGTCTTCGATCATCGCCTCAACCTCACAGCGGTCCTCGGCGATGTCCTGCACTGTGGCCGACAAAGACAAAGCCCGATCCGCCGCCCGCGACAGCGCGCGTCGCATCAGCCGCAAGGGCGACGCAGGATCAGCGACAGCCACGGCGGGCGGTGCCTCAAGTCCCATTTTCTTGGCTAAAACAGGGTTCATCGCAATCATCTGTGGGGGTCCGGAACACAGCTCATGCGCCGTGCATAAATCCGACACCTTACAAACCCATTAACGATGCTACTGCGCGGCCATGGTTTGCGCCTGCGGC
>JACLAD010010883.1_pt1 | contig 17651 bp, 14 predicted proteins | sample 8027901 | NCBI WGS metagenome assembly JACLAD01 (sample SAMN15725071, study PRJNA655200) | protist metagenome | isolation source: fluorescence activated cell sorting (FACS) single amplified genomes of... | place: Spain: Blaines Bay Microbial Observatory, Mediterranean Sea | collected 2016-07-05 | reverse complement strand
AGCGTCTCCAATGTCAGCTGCAACTCCTGCGTCTCCTACCGTCATATTCCCAAGAGACGAGCATGCAAATCTATAAACCCAAAAAACAAATTGATAAAATTTTGCGAAGAAACATGAAAAACCAATGAAAATGCGCAAAAAATATCAAAATGTGAAGAAAAATTTTCACATTTTCGAAAAAAACATTTTTCCATTTTTTGGACGCTTGTAAGACGGCATCGGCAGAGTGTGTCTTCATTGCATTCACCACCCTAATATGCGCTTCAACTTCTGTCAAAATAAAATCGAAAAAAAATCAAATTTGAATCAAAACATAAGCATTGTTTTTTGATTCAATTTAAAAAATATCAAAAACATTTTAAAAATAATTTTGATGTTTTTTGATTTTTACATTTTTTGTGTTTACAAACCTTGTAATTGGCGCTGGTGCATTAGGCTTACATGTTGAAAAACGGCACAAGCGTAAGTTTGTGTCTTCAGATTATCTATGCTCTGATCCATCGCTATCACCATCGCGTCATGACCTTCCTGAAATGATAGTAAAAATAAATGATGTGCATTCAAATCATGAATTCTTCATGTAAGATCATACTTTGTCCATCAACAAGCTGGCGTTTGGATTTTTTTCACCACTTGGAAGGTTCATTGTTAGCTGGTACAGCCGATGCATTATTTCGCCTGTTAGTTCAGGGACGTGATGGGTTTGGCGGTTGTTGAGCTCGATTAAAATATGCAGACATTGATCCAAATCAAGCTGACCACAAGCTAAACCTGTTTTTTCAATATGAAACAATTGATTTTGATCATATTTTTGGAATTCAATTGAAAAAATATGAAATCGCTTTCTGAAACTTAAAGCCCGCTCTATATGTGCTGTACAACCCTCGCATAACGGCGCGCGAGGCGATACCTAAAAAAAATCACAAAAAATGAGAATTTGATATGAAAGATAAACAAAAAAATATTCTTTTTTGCAAACAATTTGACGTGTGCGCGCGGAAAACCTTGAAAGCGTCTATATCCGAGAGCTCTCCCGTTCCACTTTCATTATCGGACATTATGAAAAATTGTAAATTGACTACAGAAACATGTTTGAAACTATTTCGAATGAAGACGGAAACAACTCGAACACGCAAAATAACCAATAGCATAATTATTATCAATGTTTCCATGGATTTATGTTTGACATTATTTGCTCTCCACGAACAGGATCCTTGAACGCCCACAAATCGTCTGGAACGAGGGTATCATTAAAATGATACTCTTGGCCAGACTTGACCTAAATAAAAAAACGCACATGCTCTCCAATCGCCCCGCATTATGAAGGTCCAAATATGATCACACCCTGTTATATCAAATTTCCATCAAAATATAAATTTCAAAATCAAAAATAAAATAGAATCCTTTTTCAGACTTCATTTATGAGTTTTTTGAATTTGGTAGAGTCAGGGTCCGCATCATTCGCATGGCGGCCGGTCGGCATGAAGATGACATCCGCATTTGCAATGGTGTTGGTAGCCGATTGGAGGATGGTCCACTCATGGCCGTTGGTATGTATGCGTAGGAAATCAATCTTAGCGGGGAATGTTACATGTATTCCATGCTGTTTTGAGTTTGCGACTGCTTCGCTGACGATAAAATCTAATGGAGCGGCTTTTACTAAGAGTGAACCATCTGGTTTCTCCCCGCGATATCTGATTTCAAAAGATAAAAAAGTCTTCCATTTTCGAGTTCAAATTTCTTGTTTTTGCGCATCAGTAAAGGAAAAAAAAAATCGAAAATCAATTTTTCTTGAACTCCTCAATCTCCCAGCGCCAGTGATTATCAGTCGTTCGATCATCCACCATGCCGATCTGATCAGACATCGTGTTTTCATGCTGAGTGACCTAAACAAAAAATGAATATGAAAATTGAAATTTAGGATAAACACCATAAATATGCGTCAAATAAGCAAATTTTGTTTAACATTTTCAAAAATGTTTTTTCAAAAAATATATTTCTTGAACGAGAACTTGACCGGTGTGGTTTGATACCACTGTGTTGATGACCATAGCGCGGTGAGATAATTTATTTTTGTCAAGCGTGTCTTGAATTAAATTTGCTAGATGCGGCAGTGCCTCGATTGCAATGCCAGTCGAATCCGGTTTCGTACCCAATGCATACATCAAACAATCCCCCATATTTGACCCGACCTCTACAAAATGCATATTTCCTGGCAGCTGATCAATAGTCTGTTTTATTTTTGGGGCACAATGCACGGTTTTACCTGAAAATCAGATGAGATTCAATCAAAAAATGTTTTTTTGAAACTCACACTTGTAAACATTTACTTGCGCGGAGACGGTCAGATGTGTAGTCACGGTAGGGTAAAGCTTTCATTTGATATGGGAGGTCTTCAAGCTGTATCCATCGGTCTTGGGTTAGGTGTAAACCGTCCATCATTTCCCATATGCGCCAGAATGAAGCGTGGATCATGAATTGTGGTCGCTCCTCTTTCAATTTTTGAAGGAGATAAAAAGCATGGGAGATATTTTCCCCTTGACCTATTACAGCCTGGTATAGTTCATACCATAGAGCGTACCAATCCCCATCCCTATCAGCATCAAAACTATGTAATAATTCATGCTGGTTTGAATATCCTAGCATTATTTTGGGTAGTGATGGCGGGCGATCTTGCTCCGACCCGTGAAAGAAGAGATTGGCCGCGCTTGAAAGCATGGATATAATTGGATAGGGTGAGAACCTGAAGATAAAAACGATAGACGACGACATGAAATCGAAACAAACAGCAAAAATAAAAAATTCGAATCTCATCATTTCAAAAACAATTTCTTGGACGCAAGGTTGAAAAGTGTTGACGCGCTTATGTTGTCGAATTGTTGGAACATCTTATTCACTTGAGGTGAGAGGATGGAAAAATCTTGCAATTGATCAAATCCAAGCCATAATTCAACCGCTAATTTTCCTGGCATACATTCTCCCCCGGTATACCCGCCCTTATTTAACTCATCGATCAAACTCTTCGCTTGACCTCGCCAGCTGTCTGGGCAGTCGACAAGCCGTTCCACCCCATGCTCGTCACGCTGCGGACAGCGAAAAAATGCTAATCGATGAAGCTCCGACACGTAATCATTCGTAAATTTCCAGCCAGCATCACCTGAGATAACAGAAATCAACTATCAAACGCCAGGACTTTCACACAATTCAACCCTCTGCAAACAATTCAGGTCATCTGGGCTTCTATCCTCATCCGCGTGTTCATGAAATGAGAGATCGTGTTCTTGGGCTATCACAAGATTAGCCGCACATAAGACTGCAAAAAATCGCTTAACCATACTGATTTAAAATCTTCAAAGAATACTGAACAGATATCAAACAAAACTAAATGTAAAAAGATCATACAACCAAAAAATCAAACAACCACAATCATCAAAATAAATATGTAGGTGTATCTCCGCTTAATTATCGCTTTTCAAATGCTGTTGTATATAATGCCGCCAAAATTAAATCATGGTCATGCCGTACTTCTCCAACACAATCTTCGCAAGATTTGCAAGCAGAAACAATACCGGTCCGACTGCCACGATATACTTGAAATTTCCACCGATAAGATTTCCCTGTACCGGCTTATCCCCCTCCTCCAAAATCATAAAAAAACAATGAAATATACATGATCTTGTAATCAAATTGAGGTTTTTTTACTTTTTTCCACAACAAGAATTTTCAAAAAAAAGAATCTGAATCGTACCTTCACAACTTCGGGTGCCTTTACTCTTTGGCGTAACTCTCCCATTGTTGATTTTGATACTAGACTTAAAAACGTGTAATGAACGTCAAATTGTAGTATATTGATACGTAACTAGGTTTGTGTGTTTTGAAAAGTAAATTTTGAAGCAAATGTAAAAGTATAATTATTATACCAGAAATACGATAAATAAACCTACACAACTAACAAGTTCTGTCTTCATCAAATTGTTTTTTGCTGTCATCATCATATCATCTTCGCTTGGGCCACTTTTGGCCGTACCCGGTGCCTTTCATTTTTGCTCTCTTCCACTTCTTCCATTCGTTATTGTGCCCGGCGACACCTCCTTTCCTGCACAAAATCTTAAGCAAGAAGACGTATCAAAAACATAATCATTTGCAAAAATGCTTCATTTCGCAGCTCTTTCTTTGATGATTTAAAAACGAAAACAATGATTGGTTGGAAAGACTCGGCGAGGCCGACTCACGCACGTGGCTTCTAGAATTTCGTCCAGTTGCGACTGAGTGCACACGTCTTTGTAATTGTCCGGTGGCAAGAATCCGTCAGCGATGAGTGCGAATTCTTTGAAGTCAGAGGCGGATTTTTCAGAATGAGCTAATTTCCTGGTCGAAGCTGCACCGACCCATACGCGTTTGCTCCGCTGGACGCGGCGTTGAACCTTTTTGTGGATTTGGTACGCGCGTCGAAAAGCTGGCTGTCTGCACTGAGAACGCAACGGCATCGCAACACGCAATGTAACAACGCGAACAAAAATAACATATCCACATCGAAAAAACGTACCTCAGAAATTGGCGTCAACTCAAGCTGGAACAAACTCGGTAAGCACTGCCCCTGCGACATCACCCTAATATTCGGCATCAGCATTTGCCGTACAGCATGTTGCCGCACACATGAAAACATGCTTTATTTCTGGACAAATAATAAAAATCTGTACAAGAGAACCACATTAATTATCAACAAAAATACGACAGACACAGTCAACAAAATGATGAATTTTAGAGCAAAGCAGATAGATTAAGTGAAAGGTATTTCACGGTCAAATAAAATACCTAACACTTGACCAAAACTATCAATAATCGAATTAACAATCAATGACAATTTAAGCCTTGGCCTTCTTAGCCTTGGACATCATGGCTTCCTTCTTGGCCTTCTCAGCGGCTTCCTTGGCCTTCTGGGCAGCCTGCTCAGCCTTCTGGATGGCAGCCGCGGCGTCGCCCTTTTGCTTCTCGATACGAGCAGCCTTGGCGTCAGCGGTGACGGCCAAACCCTTTCTGGCGTACCTGAAAATGAAAAAATATTTTTGAGCAAAAAAACATGAAAAATCAAGAAAAGCCATTGAATTCTGAAAAAATATTTGCAACATTTTCATTTTTTGAAAAATCGAGTTTTGACATTTTTGTGGTAGCTCAAAATGAAAAAAAATCAAATCTCAAAAAATATAATCAAGCGAGTTCATCTTGTTTGAATTTTGCCGTTTTCAGGCTCTAAAACAACAAAAATATGTAACAAAATCCCTTCTCTGGACTTGGTGTTCAAGACCCACTTAGGATCGCAGCCCTTGGTAGAGAGCTTGCGATTCTTGATGTGACTCAAAGAACTCTTGTGGATGCCTCAAAATAATAAAAATATAAAAATTAAATTTAAATGAAACATTGAAAATGGAATTAAATTTGGATGATTTTTGATGTTTTTAGCTAAAACAACTGGTTTTGGATGGAAAAAATTACAATTTTGACGACTTTTTTGATTTGGTCTTTTTTGGCAAAATGTTGAAAATCAAAACAGTGTTATTTTTGAAAAAATGAAAAATCATCGAATTTTTTATTTTTTTAGAACACAAACATGAAAAATCATCAAATTTTGCTCATTTTCACACTTTTTTCATTTTTTTTGAAAAAAAGTGAAAATGTACCGTTCTTGTGGGCCTTGGTGATTTGGTTGTGGGAGGTATGATTCTTGCTCTTCGCCATGGTGACAAATTAAATGAGGAAAAAATTACCTAAAAATCAACAAAATTTCAATAACAAAATGAAAAATATTGCGAAAAATGAGCAAAATTGATGAACTGCGGAGAAAAAAATTAAAATTTTGCGTTTTTGGAAAATGCGATTTTTGGATTTTTTGGATAGCTAAAAAAATACAAAAATCGCATCGTCCAAAAATGTAAAATCTGGACAAAAATTTTGATCGCAGCATGTGAAAGAAGGCTGTTAAATGCATTTTTTTGGATTATCTGAGTCATCTCGAAAAACTTTTTCTTCCAAACACCGCGAGCTATAAATTTCCTTTCTGGAACCCCTTGACCGTAAAATCTTCTGCTATGCCTGCTCGTCAGATAATAATAAAAAATCCACCAGAATTATAATAAAATTACAAAAAATTGAAAATTGAAGTTGGGGGTGTATTCCGTACGTTTCCAATCACAATTTAAAACATATGAATCAAAAAAGTAAAATCTATTAGCTAGTACTATGTTTTATGCAGATATTTGGTATTGTACATAGAATTATGAATGTGTTAAGCAAGCAATTTAAATCTAAACGCAAATCCTACATCTACTCACTGTCTAGTCTCTACTACCTTTCTCACTTCTAAATTAAAAGAGGATTGAAAAATTGAGATTGGAACCCAATTATAATTGGATACAGCCGTCGTGACGGCATTCTACCCATCTATCACTAAATTAACGAATGTCAAATCAAGAATAATCAATTATAATTGCTATTATAATTCTAAGTCAAACTATTATTATCATGTTAGAAATGTATCCTAATCTAATTATTTAATTAATCAATTATAATGGGTATTCTAAATGTAGTCCAGATTCTCATTATAATGTTAGAGATCTAATCTAATCTATTCTGTTGTCAGAGATATAATCTAATACTGTAACTACCAATGCCGATCCACCACCAATATCAACCAAATGTACTTCTAATTAATCAAAATAAAACAAATCATCAATTTAACGGATCAGGGGGCTCGCTAAGCTAGGGTTCACATCGATCGCATTTATCTTCGCCTTCTTGCTTGCGCTACGGGTTATGATTTTTGGTTTGCTGATGCATTTGACGCTAGATGTGGATTTGATGGAGTTTGACCGACCACGCTTGGGTGTGGAGGGTGGAGTTATAATGATATCGGGTATATCGTTTTCAGTAAAGCTAGAGCGTCTCTTGACCGGCTCGGTAAGGACCCACACACCAGTCTGCTCACTCTCCATTTCCTCTGCAATGCGTGCTTTTGCTTCGGTGAGCTGTTTTTCCCATTGTGATATATTTGCGGAGGACTCGTCGAATTCCTGCTTGAGGTGGTTTATTTCGGAAAGGATGGTATCGGACTTTTTGTGGGCTGTTGTAAGCTTGGACTCTAGTTGCTTGATTTCAATGTCGGTTTGCTTTTGTATTTGCTTCGCTTTTCTAGCATCCACATTAGCTTGGTGCTGTTTTTCCGCTTGCTTACGCTTAGCCGATTTAAGATCCTTCTTGGCAAGGGCTAGGTTTGCTTGGACTTCTTTGAGTTTGGATTGGGTGGTGGAGAGGTCCTTCTGCTTCTGCGTTACGATGTTATCGAGGCGCTGCTGCTCCTTTACGCTAGCGGATTTCTGCTTGGTGAGGTCTTTGATCAACTTGTTAGCATCGGATATCTTTTGTTTAAGGTCCTTTTGCTTTTGTATCATTGACTCTAACTGCTTCGAGGTGAATTTCCCCTTGTACGCCTGTGCAAAAAATATTTTTGGACCTTGGTTGAATACGTTTGGGAAACCATGGACGCGGCCATCGATTTCATTTCCTAACCTAACTTACCAATAAAAACGAAAGAAAAGAAACCCGACTTAGGAAAACGCGCCGGAGAGCGAACGGACAGGGAGCGCGCCGGCGGACGGGTGTCAGACTTGCGTCCGGCGCTTCCGCCGCTTTTCTGCTGTTTTTTGACCATTTTTTCTTAATAGTTGAGCGGGACTGAACACAGGGCCTTGCCACCTGGGCTTTCGGCGGGGAGCGTAAGACTCTCCGGCGTAGTTCCCTGCTCAAGAGGGCGATTTGTCCGAGCAACGATTTCGCTTTGTCTAAAGCTTCATCAACATTCTCTACTTCCTCAATGTTGACTTCGTCTTCGGGATTCTTTTTCTCGTTGTCGGCCTTGCTTCTGGTAGCTTTAACGCCTCTGCGCAATTCTCTGAGCAAATGTTGAATTTGGCCCAGGAGCCCACAACTACCCAGAAAGAGCCAAAGCAAGGGGCAAACATACTTGGTCCATTTTTTTATTCAGCCGCGCTGGCAGACCCGCGCAACGCGGGGGGCAACATTACTCGCCCGCGGCAATTTCATTTCCTGACCAAATTTGAATGCAAAAAGCTGACGAAAAATTCCGATTCGATGAAACGCAACGGAGGACGCATGGAAAACATAGCCTGCGCAGCGCCTAGAATTTTTTGTTACCAGATCTTTTGACGCAGCATAAATGACACGCTTTTGAGATGAATGGATTTGAAACAGTGCTCTTTACAACCCTCAACTGCGTTGGCAGATCCGCGCAACGCGGGGGCCAACATTACTCAAGCCGGAATAACCATCAAAAAAGGAAAAACACTCGCGGCAATTTCATTTCCTGACCAAATTTCAATGCAAAAAGATTACGAACAAATCCGATTCGATGGAACGCATCGGAGAACGCTTGGAAAGCCCAACCGCCGTGAATGAAACAGGAAGCGGGTCCAGTAGCGGAGCAGCCTCCACATAGTCGGCGATGATACAGAATTTCCATCCGGATACCAACAACCGCGGGTTCTAAATCCATCTTCGAAAGCATCAAGTTTTGCGGGCTTCGGCGCTGATCAACCAATTCATAGCGTTAGCGCCAGGTTGCGCCCTCGCGACCAAAAACTAAAAAATGTTAATCTTACCTCTATCACTTTCTTATTTTTTGCGCTCTCCTTCTGATGCCTCTTCCTTATCGCTAACACAGCCTTACTCTCCTGCATCTTTTTCGAACTACTCGAGCTGCCCATCGTTTATTTCTAATATATTTTACAAAAATGAATAGTGTACAATCTGACAGATGTCAAAAAAGTGTATGGTACTTAGTTCATAACAAAATTGAGTGTGGAAAAAACTGAAGTAGAAGTAGGTGGGTTAAGTTTTGATAGGAACGGTGATGTAATTATTTCAACAATACAAATATGTACCAAAGCTAATCGTCTACAACTAACAAACCTCACTACAAATATGATGTTACATCAAAACGATTCAATTTTGAATCATCCCACTAAACATAAAAAACACTTCACTGCGAGCAGTCCACATTCGCACACTGCTCCTGGAATAAATTTGCGTACTTCTTTGCTAACTCCAGATGATCATCCGTACCCCCCTGTAAAAAACTGCTTCCGTCATCGCTATGTATCCCTGTCTTTGCCAACGCGTCATACGTCGCATTGACACTCTGAAACACGTCATTGAACTCCGCAAACATACCGGGGTTACCGCCAGTTGCGACGGCAAAGATCATACAGCAGCAGGAATGGGCTCGGGGTAGGGATGTGTTTTGAAACATGAGGTAGTCGAGGTCCATGTTTTGTATGTCGTTGTAATACTTGATCCATGGATTCTGCTTCTGCTCTTGGTTGTATGCCGTCTGATTCCCCCCGCCTACGTCTAAGCCCATATTTTTGACTGGTACTTGGATGGTTCTAGCGAAGCCAACACACCCAGAGAGGAAGTCGCCCGCGCCATGGAAGTTGAAATCGCGCGTATTGGTAGGTTGGTTGGCGTCGTCCCTTTCACCACGGAAGTATTTTGCAATTGGGCTGTTAAGCAAATCATTGACATTCTGCATGGTATTCTGCGGGTCGCTCCCGCTAAACATATTATACACCCCCGACATGTCTTGTGATATTGTGCTATCAAACGCTTGAGCAAGTCCCAACCGAGAGTATGCATTAAACGTAATACGAAATGGCCTGGGTCGATCCAATGCAACGGCGTCATTTCCACAGTCGCTGTATGGCGTGACTTGTAGGGTACAATGACCGGGGGCTTCGAGCATCACGTTGGAGTAGATGTCCTGGATTAAGACTTGGATGATATCGTAAAATGATTTAATCCAGCAGCCAAACGGGTTGGTCAATGAAATCGTTGTCATACACTGCATTGCGCTGCCGAGCACCATGAGATCGCTTTCCGATTTCTCGGCTACTTTGGTGTTCATCGAATTCCATTGGCTGCCCGTGTCGGTTGCGCTGCTTGAGGGGGTGAGTTCGGAGTTCTGCATTTGGGTTATGCCGCCTGTTTTTTGAGGGATGCCCATGGTTTGAGCCGGCATTGAAAGGCCGGAGGGGGTGGCTGGGTTTTGTAATGCATCAGTAAATATTTCCTCTGTAAACATTGCCCCGCCTTGATGGCCGACGTATACATTCACCCAGTTACACCCAGCGCGGCAACCATGCGGTTTCCCCGCTCTTCCAACGTCAAACGCCCATTGATTAATAATCGCCCTCGCTTCCAAAAAGCTGCTGATCAGAAAGAAATTGTCCTCAACGATCCAATCCATTCCGCTCATCCACTTGGCTGCCGGGTCTGTTTCACCTGCAAACGCAACCACATACTGTGTCCCTGCTCCTGATAACAAATTCCGTAATTGTGTTGAGGTACATCGGGTTGCGTTTGGGTCCGGTGGGCAGTTTCCATACACTGGATTAACACTACCGCTCGCATCCGCATCTTTTAACCTCATCATAAATAACCCAACTCCCCACTTGCTTCCAAACATACCAGTCACAGTCGTCACATCCAATGCTCGCACATCAACACCAGTGATCTTATCCGCTTTGGAATCCAGATACGCGTTTATCTTCTTCACACCTTGACTCCCCCACCACCATTCCTTACCTAGTTTCCGCTGCTTGCAGATCACACTCCCATTATCATTCACATTCAACTTCCGATGACAATCCCCTTGACTATAATACATACACCCCAAACCATTTGCATCATCACTGTTGACGTATTGAGCACAATTGACCGAGGTTGGGTCGGCGGTGGATAGTTGTAAATATTTGAATTCGACTAGTTCGGTTGAGGAATGGTAGGATACCTTGCATTTCTTACTTTGCCCGTTTTTACGGCAGCATTTAGATACCATTGTACCCACCATGGGTGTGACCTTTCCTGGGCAGCGGCAGGAGGTGGCGGTCTTGCAGACGATGGTACCAGCCGCTTTTAGCGTGGAGCAGAGATTGGTGGTGTTACCTTGCATTTGGCAGTAGTCGGTGCTGCTGGTTGGATCGCACTTCTTCCCGTTCTGTGCGGCGTAAATGCGTGCAACAACATCAATCCACTGGACAGACTGCCCCTGCCAGAAGCAATTTGCAGTTTGGTTTTTGCCAAAGGTTGCTTTTCTAGCGTGGTACAGCGCGTCCATCATGACCGCATAGTCCTGCACGTACCCGCCTAAGGGGTAGTCAACGCTAGTGCGCGTCATCTTTTCGTATTCCTCTCGCAGTGTGGCGTTGTATTTGAGCAGCTCGAGGAAGAGCTTTTTGTTTAATTCTTGCGATTGGCGGAGTTGGTCGGTGCAGATGCCGCTGTTTGCTTGGTAGGTGCTTGAACTGGTTGGGTTAGATCCGGTTTTTGGTATGTTTTCGTTGGTGTTATCGTCGGTGTACATACCCGCGCTGAGGTCTAGCATGGTGTTGTTGTCGAGGGAGAGGGTGCTTGGAGTGTTGGTTTGTGCCTGCGCGAGGGAGGTGGAGAGGGAAGGTGCGAATTTTCTGATGGACAGGAAACTTTCCTCTGCATTGCATGTCCCATCCTCGCAGTCTACATCTTCAATCAAGACGTTATGCCCACTCGCTAATATAGGTGTTATAATGACGATCCTCAGCATGGTTGTGTGATTTCAAAAATCAAGCCATCATGGTAATGTATAAGTATTCAATAACGCGAAAGAATCTGCCTATTGTTTGAGGAGGGAGAAGTTGACGATTATGATTTTTCAAAAATACAATATAATTATCAATAATCATTTGGTCACATTTCAAACCAATCAACATGCATTGCAACTACCAGAATTGTATGATAAAAAATTGACTCTTCTGATAAAAAACTTTGATGGTACTTTAATGAGATTCAATCGTAAAATATTCGAATGTGATTGCGATGCTCCATTCTTTGATCATCTCTGTTATGGATAATTAGTAATCAAATGGAAGCTCTTCATATGCCATTGGGTTCTTGATCATGTCTTCCAACTTCTTTGTTTTGGCTGCATCACGAGACAATAAAGAATCCTTGTGCATAAGAAAAAAGCCGAAGAGGCCCCAATACTCTTCTTGACCATCATGAGTACGTTCGCCACAAACGAAAAATAACACCTGTTGCACCGACACATTTCTGTGAGTCCCAACAAAGTAGATTGAATCGTCGGGCAGGACACAATCTCCAACGCGGTTGTGCGCTACATAAAGGGTAGCCACGTGCTGTCCGATATTTGTCAATACTTCTTTCGGCAAGGCAAACAAGACGTTCGCGTTGTTATTTGTCGGTAAAATCCCATCGCGCTTCAATGCTTTGCTGAGAAATTTACACGTCATGCGTAACATCTTGAGTTTGAAGCAGAACTTATCGATAAACGCTTTCAAAAGCATAAGAGGCATATCCAAGTTTTCCGTTTCGAGGGAATACATCACGGGAGTTAACAAGTTGGAGAATATGTCATTTTCACCATTTGATGAAAGGTGAATATGCATCTTATCTGCAACGAGGAAATGGCCTGCTGCTACTTTCTTGTGCCGGGCAAATGCCTTTGCAACCGCAAGGGACTTGCGCGTAGATCTGTGAAATGCAGTTCCATGATCTTCAACATCGAGCTCCGTGTCCTGTGCCAAGATATCGAAAGGACGCATTTTGTCCAACATGCGATGGATGAAATCAACCTTGGGTTGATCGGGTATAGCAAGAAATGTTGTGACAACGAACACTAAATTCCAACCATCAGCATGAATTCCCAGATTTTCGGGGGTGATCTTACTAATGAATGTAGACCACATATAGATATCTCGCATGGACCTAAACCCATCTGTGAATGCATATGAGGAAGCGTCGTTCAGCATTTCACGTAAATGATCCGTCGAACCCAGCAAAAAGTTCATCGTGTCCGCGGGTAGACCCGCCCACAATGCCAACAATCCAGCCCACGACGCCTTCCGAACCAAAACATCAGCGACTTCCTTGAGGCCATACCGAATCTGGTTCTCGTTGAAGTGATTCAGAAGCTGTTGGATCTGCGCGTCATATTCAAGCTTCAAACGTTCTTCCGTCTGTCTCACCCCCTCCTCAAATCCTCGATGGTATGCATTTTCTAGTGATTTCAAAAAATCTCCACACGAGTCATCCTCCCCTGCTGGCTGTTCCATGAAAGACGTTTGATCGACCACAACAGCACAAACGCCAGATAAAATTGATAAGTGAAGAATGGACATAATATTGCTATTGATTAAATTATTTGTATAACAAAAATGGAGAAGAAGAAATTGCACCTTTTTTCACTTCTTATAATTAAATGAAATTGATTGGCCACTTGCACATCATGCATACGATCATTACATAAATAAATTTTGAATTCATTTTGGTTCAATTAAACTTTTAGAGATTTTCAATGCCAATCTAGATTTTGCACACCACACGCAGACAATCTTTACGTACATTTTGAATTCATTTTGGTCTAATCAAACTTTTAGAGACTTTCAATGCCAATCTAGATTTTGCACACATCACGCAGACAATCTTCACATAAATTTTGGATTTTGGTTTCATTAATCTTCTTTTAGAGATTTTCAATGCCAATCCAGATTTTGCACACAACACGAAGACAATCTTCACATAAATTTTGAATTCATTTTGGCTTGATTAATCTACTTTCAGAGATTTTCAATGCCAATCTAGATTTTGCACACATCACGCAGACAATCTTTACATAAATTTTGAATTCATTTTGGTTTCATTAATCTACTTTTAGAGAGTTTCAATGCCAATCTAGATTTTGCACATCACGCAGACAATCTTTACATAAATTTTGGATTCATTTTGGCTTGATCAAACTTTTGGAGATTTTCAATACTACTACAATTTCTGTCCTACTACTGCACTACCATTACGACAACAATACGCTTACCGTAATGAATGAAAAATAATGAAACTCAATCAAAAATCTTGGTGATGTTCAGTCATCACTTCAATTTTACCTGAAACTTTCTTTAACTTTACAATTATTAGTAATCAAACGGCAACTCCTCAAATGCCATTGGATTGTTCAACATTTCTTCCAACTTCTTTGTTTTGGCGGCATCACGAGACAAGAAATGATTTTTGTACATTTGGAAAATGTTCATGAGGTTGCATCGCAATCTTCCTTGTAAGATATGATGTTCGCCAACATCCCTACGTTCGCCACGAACGCGAGATAACACCTGTTTTACGGACATATTTCCGTGAGCTCCACCAAGATGGATTGAACCGTCGGGAAGCACATCATCTCCAACGCGATTGTGCGCTACATAAAGGGTCGCCACGTGTTTCCCAATTTTTGTCAATACTTCTTTCGGCAAGGAAAACAAAACGTTGGCATTATTATTGGTCGGTAGAATCTCATCGCGCTTCAATGCTTTGCTGAGAAATTTGCATGTCATACGTAACATTTTGAGTTTGAAGCAGAACTTATCGATGAAAGCTTTCAAAATCATCAAAGGCATGTCCAAATTTTCCGTTCTTACGGAACGCATCACCGGAGATAAGAAATCGAAAAATATATCATTTCCTAATGAATCTTTCCCATCTGCAACGAGGAAATGGCCTGCGGGTATGTGCCTGTGGCGGGCAAATGTCTTGGCAATCTCGAGAGGCTGCTGCATCGATCTGTGAAATGCAGTGCCGGGATTGTCATGGTTTACCATGTAATTTTGCAGAATATCGCCAGGAAGCATCTTGCTCAAAATACGATTGATCCAATCAGTCTGGATGTGTCGGGGAACAAATTCCTGAACAAAATGTGTCACAACGAACAATAAATTCCAACCATCAGCATGAATTCCAAGATTTTCCGGGCTGATCTTGTCGATAAAGGTAGAGCACACATCCATATCTTGAACACACACGTCTGAAGCGTTCACCAACATTTTATAAAAATGATCCGTCGAACCCAGCAAAAAGTTCATCGTGCCCGCGGGAAGACCCACCCAAAATACCAAAAGTTCAAACCACAAATGCTTCTCACGCAAAACACCGGCGTGCTTCACCAGGCCATCACGAATCTGGTTCACCTCATGCACCAAAACCAGAGTACTCCCTTTCCACTGATTTAGTTCTTGGCGAAGCCGTTGGATCTGCAGGTCATGTTCGTAACTCAAATGTTCCGCAGTCTGTCGGACGCCCTGTTCAAACCCTCGGTTGTACGCATCGTCTTCTGATTGCCAGAAATCTCTAATCGAGTCATTCTGCTGTGCTGGCTGCTCCATAAACGAAGATTGGTTGACCACAACAGCACAAGCGCCAGATAAAATTGATAAGTGAAGGATGGGCATACTGATATTATTTATTTGTGTAATAAAAATTACGAAGAAGATACGTTAGTTGCTCCTGTGTTGACTTCTGATAATTAAATAAAATTGATTGGTCAGAGATAGAGACGAGTTATTGTCGATTTAGCTTTTTGATATCACGAATACGATCTTGACATAAATTTTGAATTTTGGTTTTCAATGTTTAATTACAACTTCTATCCTAATACACTACAAACTTAGACCTACTACCCATAATCTAATATACTGTCTGCAAGATAACATAATATACATCAATCGTAGTGTACGGAGCCTAAAAACATTTGTTTGCACATGATGTGTTTCATTTCAGACTGATGAAATAAAATGTTGAAATTCAATCATGACAAAAATACAAAATCTGGACATGTCCGTATTTGTTTGGATTAATATTGTTTTTGGCATTAAATTTATTTAGTAATCAAATGGAAGCTCCTCAAATGCCATTGGGTTACTGATCATGTCTTCCAACTTCTTTGTTTTGGCTGCATCACGAGACAAGAAAGAATCCTTGTGCATAAGAAAAAGGCTGAAGAGATTGCAATTCGCGTGATCATCATTATGAATACGTTCGGCGATGATATCAGATAGCACCTGTTGCACCGACATATTTCCGTGAGCTCCAACAAGATTGATTGAATCGTCGGGCAGAACACAATCTCCGACGTGGTTGTGCGCTATGTCAACGGTCGCTACATGCTGTCCGATTTTTGTCAATACTTCTTTCGGCAAGGAAAATAAAACGTTTGCACTGTTATTTTTCGGTAATATCTCATCGCGCTTCAATGCTTTGCTGAGAAATTTGCACGTCATACGTAACATCTTCAGTTTGAAACAAAACTTGTCGATAAAAGCTTTCAAAAGCATCAGAGGCATGTCCAAATTTTCTGTTCCGACGGAATACATCAGCGGAGTTAGCAATGGGAACAATATGTCATTTTCACCATTTGATGGAACGTGAATATGCATCTGATCGGCAATCAGAAAATGGCCTGCTGGTATGTTCCTGTGCCGCGCAAATGCCTTTGCAATCTCAAGGGACTTCAGCGTCGACTTATGAAATGCAGTCCCGTGGTCCCCATTTTCGTTAACCGTGTCTTGCGCCACAACATCGCTAGGACGCATCTTGCTCAAAATACGATTGATCAACTCAACCTTGGATTCATCGGCTACACCCAAAAATGTTGTGACAACATACAATAAATTCCAACCATCAGCATGAATTCCAAGATTTTCGGGGGTGATCTTACTAATGAATGTAGACCACATATCGATATCTCGCATGGACGAGTCATCAGTGAATGCATCTGAGGAAGCGTCGTACAACATTTCATGTAAATGACCCGTGGAACCCAGCAAAGAATTCATCGTGTCCGCGGGAAGCCCCGCCCAAAATGCCAGCAGCTCGGCCCATGACTCCTTCTCCACCAAAACACCAGCGCGATCGAGGAGGGTGCCACGAATCTGATTCGCCTCGTCCTCCTTTTGTCTCAACTGGTTCTGAAGCTGTTGGATCTGCGCGTCATGTTCCCCTTTCAGGCGTTTCTCAGTCTGTTGCACGCCCTCCTCAAATCCACGTTTGTATTCATCGTCTAGTGATTTCAAAAAGTCTCCGCACGGCTCATCCTCCCTTGCTGGCTGCTCCATGAAAGACGTTTGCTTGACCACAACAGCACACGCGCAAGATAAAATTGATAAGTGAAGAAATGACATAATGATGTTATTCATTTGTGTATTTAATACAAAAAATAGACAAAGAAGATAAGTTAGCTGCTGCTCCTGTGTTGACTTCTTATAATTGAATGAAATTGATCGGTCAGAGGTGTAAAAACGAATGATTGTCGATCTAGATTTTGCACATCACACGCATACGATCTTCACATAAATTTCGAATTTATTTTGGGTTGATTAAACTATTACAATTTCTATCCTACTACTGCACTACCAACTTCAGGCCCGTTTGTCTCAACTCTTGGGCATCGTGGCACGCCCGAATTTTTTGGTTCAGCAGAGTCAGACTCTCACCAACCCCGAATCTATTGGTTCAGCATGGCATGCGCTTGTTGAATATTGGGTAAGTTTGCCATCGGACATTATGAATTTTTTGCTCAGGACGACGGACCATTTCCGAAAAATGCTGGATGCTGGTATTTGGCTTCAGGCCGTTCCAAGCGCGAATATCTCTGTTTGGTCTACTTTCGTTGATAAGATCAGCCAAGAAAATCTTGGAATCGTTGCTGGCCGGTCTCTATTGGACACCGTGACATATCGTCTAATGGTGCCGGATCAAAT
>JACLAD010016319.1_pt1 | contig 17653 bp, 12 predicted proteins | sample 8027901 | NCBI WGS metagenome assembly JACLAD01 (sample SAMN15725071, study PRJNA655200) | protist metagenome | isolation source: fluorescence activated cell sorting (FACS) single amplified genomes of... | place: Spain: Blaines Bay Microbial Observatory, Mediterranean Sea | collected 2016-07-05 | reverse complement strand
GCATAATTATCTGCATTATTATCTCCACCGCCAGTTCCACCCCTTAAAATTTCTTCCCTATGAGCATCATACCATGCTCGCTCATTCTTATCTGATAATACTTCATATGCGTGTTGTATCTCTTGAAAATATGCTGTCGCCTCTTTCGTATTTCCTTTTTTATCAGGGTGATGAACACGAGCTACTAAATAATATGCTTTTTTCAATTTCGCTGGTGTTACATCCCGTGGAACTTCTAATAAATCATAAAAACACGTACGTTTTTTAATTTTTGGATTCGTATCACTTGCTATTGATGCCATGATTATATATGTGTTAATATATTATTGTTTTGTAGTTGGAAGTTGTTGCTATTGTTATTATTATTATTTAAATAGTATGAAGTATACGTATACATAGATTTTCCCATTTCATTAATCTATGCCAATAATACTTTAACTATATTTGTGATACTATATGATGCATATAATAAAAATAATAATAATAATAATAAATAAAAAATAATAATACTACACATAATAATAATATTACATGTAGTAATAGATCTCTCTCTTACTATATATTATACCTGCCTAAGGCATGGTAATACTACAGATGTTTGCAACCAACACCGGACAGTGAGAGAGAGAGACATGCAAGAAAAAAAAAATATCTCTCTCTCTTTTTTTATTTTTACAAACGACTAGTCTCAATTGATGGTAAAACATCTTCAGGCATGTATCCTTTATACTTTTCAATTGTATGAATTGAAAACTCACTTTGATCGTATGGGAACACTTTCTGAGGTACCTCTTTTGGATTTAATGAAGGTAAAACACCATCATACCAATTAGTTCTTCGAACTACTCTTTCCATTCCTTTAATACTAGGATCGTAATCTTTAACTGCAAAATGCAACATGCAACGGTTGTCCCACTGCAAGAATTTAATAATGTTAGATAGATTATATATATATATATATAACTATATATGATACGAAGCAGTTCGTAATATATATCACATGGAAATAGAATTTTATTTATTACATACCATCACTAAATCACCTTGTGTCCATTTATGGCGATATATATTTTGAGGCATACTAGCAATTTTCTCAATGTATTCTAAGATAGGTTGAGATTCTATCTGTGTCCAATTTTTCTAACATACAGCAGTATTATATATAGTAGTATAAAAAGTATAATAAAAGAAGAGTTTTATATGTTAGAGAGAAGATTTCCATGGTTATAGTGCCAGAAGTGCTATATAACTTACGAAATGTGGACAAAATGCTGTATTTAAAAATACAGCAGGACGTTTTGTTTCAGGGTGGCATATGATCGCTGGATGAGGCATTTGGTACTGTTTATTGCCTAATCTACGCTCATAATGTACACCTTCCATAGTTTTTAACGTTTTCCTCATACCAGGTGAAAGCATATTATATACATTGTACATACTGGCAAACATAGTATCACCCCTGCCGTCTGGTGCCACTTTGATCATGTGCAAACAGCTACAGGCTGGAGGCAATACTTCTGCAGTTATGTCAGAATGCCAGCGTTCGTTATTTCCAGTAGGGTTGATTACTACAGCGCGCGGATCTTTTGGAATAGCATTGAATTCTCGCATTATTTGTACAGATTTGTTTTCATTTTTCGAGTACGTGCGCTGCTTTCCAACTTTTGTTGCGTTTATTTTTTCAATGTTTATTTTTTCATTGTAAAATATTTGCTCAAAGCTTGGTGTATTTTTTATTTTAAACGGTGCGATTGCCCTTACTTCTTTCGGCGCATACTTATCATCAGACTGGTAACCAGATTTTTTTAACCAGCGCTTAAGTACAGCTGGATGTGGTTTGCATACACCGAACTGGCCAGTAAAAGCAATTTGCTCAGATTCCGTCAATCCACTAGTTGGTATAACAACAACACCACTTTCAGCTAATGCTTTTCGTATTGTTAATATTTGTTGTTCAGTTAATGGTTGTTTAATATTTATATTTTCAACTTTGGTTCCAATATCTGGTGATAATTTTGTTAACTTCATGTTTGTTATTTAATTTTAAAATGCTGGAAATAATGATAATGTATATACATATATCTTATCATGTAGATTACAATCCTTCGGCCAATCTGTTTATCTATATTATTATTTAATTTTAAAGTGCTGGAAATAATGATAATGTATATACATATATCTTATCATCTAGATTACAATCCTTCGGCCAATCTGTTTATCTATTATTATTCCGGTATTTATTATATTGCAGCTATATTGTTGTTTTGTTACAGTATAGTTGGACAGAACACACGTACACACGTGATGATTAGCCATCGGGGGATTACCAGATGATTACCAGGCCTTAGGCAGGTACTACAACATTTACGTAAATTTTGTAGTATGTGGTAATTTACTACAAAATTTTTATTGCAGGTACGTAGCATGGGTGATTTGTTAAGGATGATATATACATTTAGTAATGTAGTAATTTATTAGTAATTTGTGTAGTAATTTTTAATCCATTGTATGATAGTGCTAAATCAGAATTACTAAAATTTGGTAAAAATTGTCATTTTGATAGGAAGATTTTCACAAAATGTACTTATCATATAGTAATAAAAGAGAAAATACTATTAATATAATAGGTTACTCCTATTTCTGAAAGTATAAATATTAATACTCTAAATTAGTATTACAACTGTAAGCACCTTAATAAATATTTTTTTTAAAGAGATTGTTGTTGTTGTTGTTGTTGTTGTTGTTGATTTCTTCCAGATTTATTCATTTATTTTTTATTTATGTTTTTTTATTTGAATTTATAAAACCACTATTTTTAGTCCATGTATGTTGAATAATACGATGAAAAATATACCAACGACCATCTTTGTCATCTTGTTGAAAGACATCGGTATGCAGACCGGTTGACATGACTTCACCACCTTTTATTGATTTCCAATATGAACGATTTAATATTACAGTTTTATTAATATCATGCATTTGTATCTTTTTCAAATAAATATTTCCTTCCCAGTGTTTGCAAGGTTCATCACCAATGCAAAATTTATTATATATCCCATCACATGCTTTTGCAATTTCTTCCCTACCACGTGAATCCTTCTGTGCTATTTCTATCGTTAAAGTTGAATTTGGATCATCAAGAAAAAAGTTACTAAATTTTTTTGAATCACCGATATCCATCATAATCATAAGTCCATTGATTATGTTTGTTATTTCACTTATCTCTTCTGATGTTACATTCAAGTGTGAGGTATTTTCATTTACTACAGATGCCATGTGGTATGTATATTACATAAAAAGTATAAAATTTTAATGTATCTCTTCTATTTATTTATTTATTTATATATATATATATTTAGAATCAAATTTCTACATATATAATATACTTCTCGACTGATGTTATAATTACAACAAAAGTAAATTCTTATTTTAAAAACAATTATATCTGAAATAAAAGATTAAAATATTATTAATAATTGATTATTATTAACATTTTTTTATATTTTTTTCGTGTTTCGAGAAGATGATTATAATAAGGTACATAATAATAATATAATCATCACCTTCATTTTCAAAATAATAATAAGGATATTCTAATTAACATGTTGGAGTAATATTTGTACATCTGTACGTTCATTAGACAAAATCCAATCCAATCCCTTAAAATTAAAGTTAAATGATTTTATTATTATTTTCGACCAAAAAAAAAAAAAAAGTTGTTCTTCAAAAAAAAAAGAACAATAGTGGCAATTACAATACATAGCTGCAATATTAATAGGTGCAATCCAGCAAATAGATCATCTATTATTATTTATTATAAATAATAAATTTTTTTTTATATGTTTAAATATATGTATGAATATAAAAAATAGATAACAGATTATTTTATAAGAATAAATACAATTATATTTATATGTAAACATGTTATTAAGGCGATTTACTAGTTCAGCTACCAAAAGATGGAAACGAACAACAACACCATCTTATTTTTCCACCTATAGATCTACTATGCCACGTCAATATGAAAACATTAATAATAATAATAATAAAGAAGTTGTAGATGTTGGTGGTATTAAAATTTTTCAAAATAAAACAACGCCTAGGCCTGATTTAGTACCAAACGGAATTGTTAGAAGATGGGGAGATGATATAAATTCAACTGAAGTTGTATCACATTTAAGATGGATTGCACAGAAATATTTAATGAACCAAGATGCATTTCTACTTGGACCACCATCTCCATTACGACGAAGATTAGTTTTGACATTTGCTGAATTGTTAAATAAAGAAGTAGAATTTTTGACCATCACAAAGGATACGACGGAGTCTGATTTAAAACAACGCAGAGAAATCGTTGGTAATAGCGTCTTATTCTCGGATCAAGCCCCGGTAAAAGCAGCAATTAATGGTAGAATTTTAATTTTAGATGGGATTGAAAATGCTGAAAGAAATGTATTGCCAACTTTGAATAATTTATTAGAAAATAGGGAAATGGCTTTGGAAGATGGTAGATTTTTGATGCCAGCTGGAAGAATTAATAAATTAGTGGAAGAACATGATGAAACAATTGATAGATTAGTACCTGTGTCAGATGATTTCCGTGTCATCGCATTGGGTTTGCCCGTTCCCCCTTTTCCAGGGCGTACCCTCGATCCACCATTACGTTCAAGATTTCAATCTCGATTTGTCGATGAATTATCTGTTAATGATGCATTTACATCTGTATTTGCATCGGAGCATATTCCATCAGAAAAATTAAGTATGATTGGTGCATTTTATCAAGGATTAATTCATTTAAGACATGAAGCATTAATAGGAAATTCAGGTATAAGTATGATACCAACATTTTCATTGGACAATTTATCGTATTGCTTGGAATTATTGCTTGAAAATCCAAATATGCCTTTTGAAAAAGCAATAGCAAGAACATTTCCATTGGGATATACACTTGATCCATCTTTTAATACTCGTGGAAGTGTTTTAACAGGCACTACCTTATCTCCACAAATCGGATCCATGTTGTCAACTTTAATAAACGAGCATGATGGTGATGCTGGGAATGAGAATAATAATAATTATAATAATGATAATGAAGGAGATGATGAGGGGTATGATACAAATATTATATCTATGTTTGAAAGTTCTACTCAATCATGGTTTACTGACTTCCAAAAAGTAATTATCCATGACGTATCAATTGATTTAAAAAATGAAAAACATGTATGTATATTAGGCCCAAAAGGTTGTGGAAAATCATATATGTTAAACGAAATTGGTAAACGATATGGTGCTACTTCTTCCATACGTATTATGCCATTATATCAAGAAATGACAGCACGTGATTTATTACAAAGACGATCAACAACAAGCACATCCGAGGAACAAGCAAAAGAAGGCCGGGCACTTGATGGGGATCAAGATGATTTATCTTCCACAACATGGCAGGATTCACCATTAATAACCGCAGCAAAAAATGGCGATATTTGTATATTGGATGGGTAAGTAAAGTCGATTCCCCTAAACCTACAAAAAGATATCCTCTTCTAACAACACATCATGCTCATTCATACGCTACACTCCACCAGAATTGATCGTATAGATCCACATAGTTTATTTGTATTGAGACGTTTGTTACAAGATGAAGAGATTGAATTGCCATCTGGGGATAAATTGCAACGCCATGCCATTGATGAATCTAAACGTATTCACCCTAACTTTCGCGTGATTGCGCTGGGATTGCCACCAACCCGACCTGATGACGCAAGGACCCGGTACATCATGTCTGATCTTGGATTTAATTATCATTATTTACATTCAAATAATACTGCGCAAGATATATCTAAAGTGTTGGAAAATATGAAAGCTGGTTGTCATACTGCTGATCAAGAATTAAGTACATATGAACGGTATCTTGTTATATTTGTAGGAATGTTACATGATATTGCCTACGAGCATCCAGAACTGCGTGTTTCATTACGTCATGCATTGAGATGCCAATCAATCTTGCAAACAATGGAAGAAGAAAATAGCAATGATGCAACTGTTACCAGCTCGGATGTTATAGATGTGCTTGCTGAGACATTACTCGTTCGGTTTTTATCAAAAGATGTAGCTGCAAAATTTTACGAAGCAGTTGAAAATTTTAATACCTCATTCAATAATACAAAGAAAAATATCGGTAATGATGGAGACGATAATAGGGAAATTAAGATTGTTGTTAATAACAATGATCAGGATGGAACCTTATCAATCGGTAAAGTAAATGTAAGCAAACGTGTACCAACATTACCAGAACTAGTGCCAGATCCAGTATTTTTTGAAAATAATTCTCAATTGCAAGTATTAGAAAACATGTTACGATCATACAGTGCTGAAGAAGAAAATGGTGTTTTGTTAATTGGAAATCAAGGTGTTGGAAAAAATAAACTAATTGATAGGCTACTAAACTTATTAAATGCGGAAAGGGAATATGTCCAAGTACATCGTGATACTACTATTCAAAGCTTAACATTATTGCCTCTTTTAGAAAATGGTAAAATAAAATACGAAGATTCCCCATTAGTAAGGGCTGTACAAACTGGCAGGGTATTAATATTAGATGAAGTTGATAAAGCACCATTAGAAGTGGTATGCGTCTTAAAAGGATTAGTTGGCGATGGAGAGCTTGTGTTGTATGATGGTCGTAGAATATTAAATTTAGAAAAGGCGTTGAATGAATACCAAATATCACCTGTTTACAACAATCATGATGATGATGTTGACATATTAGTACAGCAATATTATAATAATGACAAGAGTAATGCTGATAAGAGTGACAAGACAAAAAATCTAATCAAAATTTTCGCTTCCAATAAATTTCAAAAATATTGTCTGGATAATTCTATCATTCCAATGCACCCGGAATTTAAATTATTTTGCTTAGCGAATCGTCCTGGGCATCCATTTTTAGGTAACCATTTCTTCAAAGAATGTGGAGATTTATTCGTAGTACATGTTGTGGAAAATTTAGATCGTGATTCTGAAATTAGTCTTCTTCAATCATTTGCACCAGAAATGGACATTGATACATTAACGCGATTAAGTCAAGTATTTGCTGATTTACGAAAATTAAATGAACATGGTATATTAGCTTACCCATTTAGTGCTAGAGAAGCCGTTGCATTGGCAAGGCATTTGGAGACGTATCCTCAAGATAAAATTGAAGGAGCGGCTGAAAATATATTAGGTTTTGATGGAATGAATGTCAGTGTAAGAGAGACCGTTGCCCATATTTTTCGTAAAAATGGATTTGATGTACCTCAAAAAAATTCGTATACAGCAAATAAAGTTATCTTCGGGGAAGATGGTAAACCGCTAAAAGTTGTCGGTGGTAATCGTGGGTACGGCGAGGAAGGTAGAAGTAACCCTAGGTTCGAAACAAAGATGCCAAAACATGGTAAAATTGATCCTGAAAATCAACCACATGTCGGTGGAAACACATGGGCTGGAGGAAGTGGTGGAAGTGATACTGCTGGATTAGGTGGTCGTGGCGGACCGTATCGTTTAGATAGTGGGCATCAAGTACACCAAATGTCAGATGAAGAAAAGGCAAAGGTTTCAGATGAAAGCCAGAAAAAAGCCAATGAAATGGCAAAGGCGGCGTTCCGAAAAAAATTAGAAGAAATTGGCATGGGTGAAAATGACTATGAAAATTTCAAACGTTTCAGCAGTGCTGTACAAACGCAGGTAGAGCAAACTAAGGATTTGCTAGATGAAGTCTGCCGACGGGGCAGAGAACGCGTATGGCTTCGTAATCAAAGCGGTGGTGACTTAGATGATGGTAAGATTGTGGATGGTTTAAGTGGTGAACGTAATATCTATAAAAAAAGAGCATTTGATAACCAAGGGATAATTGACGACAATCAAAATGAAAATCCTGTAAAAACAAAAGTCCAATTTGTAGTTGATGTATCTGGATCCATGATGCGATTTAATGGTTTAGACAGGAGATTGGAAAGAATGTTAGAGACTACACTTATGATTATGCAATCGCTTCCAAGGCCTGCGGGTAAAGATGATGATGGTGGTGGTACTCTTGATGATGATGATTTAAGCGGATTAATTGAATATAGCATTATGGGTCATTCTGGTGAAACAGCGGATAGAATCTTTGTTGATTTTCCAATGAATCATGATGGTTCAATGGAGAATGAAGATGATGATATGCATCGGTATGGTGTAAAAATACCAAAAACAGGCAAGCTAAATGAAAAAATGATGATGCAATTATTGGAGGAAATGATTGCTCATTCACAATTCTGTTGGTCAGGTGATAACACATTGCCTGCAACGGAAATAGCAATTGATCGAGTTGCATCATTAGCTGAAGAAGATGAAAATGTTGAACGATTAGTTATTGTGATTACAGATGCAAATTTTAATAGATATCGAATATCGTCAGACGAAGTATCGAGAACTATGAGAAAATTACCACATGTAAATACGCATATGGTCATGATTGCAGGTTTAAGAGATGAAGCTGAAGAGTTTGCAAGGGAATTACCTGTTGGAAAAGCACATGTAAGTAATAATTTTTATTCACATATATAAACCTAATGTAGATTCGTGTGATATATAAGCTTGCTAACACATCACTCTTCTTTGTATTCTATATAAAAAATTCTCTTATTTATATATATGCTAAACGCCTCCACTAGATTTGTAAGGTATCATCCGACTTACCAAGTATTTTGAGGCAGATTTTGACAAGTTCAATGGATTTGTAAAGGGGATCAAGGGGTGTACGCTTCGTAAAAGATTTGTATATATATATATATATATATATATATTATGATATCATATTTCTCTTACTCATACGAGCTCATACTCGTATATTATATCTATATTATACACTTCGATAAGATCCGAACGATTTTGGATAATGGCCATAATATTATAATAGGAGGGGTATCCCTTGATATTCCCGATATTTTCGTATACTAACTACCTATTATTTAGTATAACATGTGTTTTACTCCCCTTTTCCTGTACTCAAAGACCCAAGAAGAATATATTTTTAAAATGATAATTTTATATATATTAATTTCGTATCATATAATTTTTGATAATACGAACGTATGCATTTTAATTTATTTTTTAATTTATTATGAAGTACCACATGTGCGTGATAATTCCAACACTGAAGCAGGTAATATATCTATCATGATCATGAAAAGTTTTCTTTTCTTTTTGAGAGTTTAGTTTTACATACAAAATTTATCAAAATCAGGTTAAAAAATTAAATAATACGAGTCGTAATAAATATATGATATATGATATATATATATTATCATTAATATTTATACGTATCTAAAATTAATATAATAAAATATTATATATGATATGCATTAAATATATTTACTCTCTACACGTAATGGAAATCTAATTAGAGCCGGAAGCTCTTTTACTTAATCTTCTCAATCTTCATCATCTTTATAACTCAATTTATATGCTGTATCAGAAATACTAAATATCAAACCAGCTACTAATAAAAATACAAGAAGTCCACCACCCCATTTACTTTTTTGTCCTTTTTTCTTTCTATTTGTATTATTGTTACTACGATCTGCATCACTAGAACCACGCGGTCTGCCTTGCATCAATGTTTCATCAAAATTATTTTCTGCTTCAAGTTCTTTCGCTGCTTCTTCGCATTCTTTCGCATCTTTTGGTACACATGGTAAAAACAATATTGGCAACAACGTAGCAAGACTGGCAATTAATACCAATTCAAATAATTTCTCAAAATTCGTATTTGTAATTCCTAATGAATCTGTAAGAGCACCGCTTACCGCTCCTCCTACCGATAATGCAATGTTATTAACACATACCATCAAAGCATATAATACACCTTCAATACCTTTTGGGCATAAAGCGGCACACATGACCAATGTAGGCATTTGAATGATAAATGCAACTGTATCGTTAATAATTTCATCCCCAAATGCAAATACTATATCTGGAATTCCCCATTTCACATTTAATCGTGAGACTAATATTAATTGTGTAGCAGATAAACAGCTACCAACAAGTAAGGTAATGCAAAATAATTTATGCCAATTTACATCACTTAAATATTTACGATAAATAAAAGCACCAGCCATTTGCGATAACATTCCGATCGTCAATAAATAAGAATAAGTTGATTCCGTAAACCCCAATGGTCCTAATAAGAAATTAGAAAATGCATCTCCAGCATTTGGGCCAGATGCAAAGATATAAATGAATACCATTGGTTTCCATATATATGGTGATTGCAATGTATCCCATAAAATCCATAATTTTTCTAAAGACTCTTCTTTCTGTGTACCTTTTACCAATACTCGTTGATCTTCTAAAAAATACACCGATGGCAACAATGTAACCAATGGTACAAAACCAGTGATGAAAAAGATAGTCTTTGGATGTACATTACCATATTCCATTAACCATCCACTAATTAAATATCCACATACACCACCAAAAAATCGAAGCATCCATACAACGGATTGTATTCCACCTTTTTTCTTTTCAAATTTTACACGTTCAACAACAAGTGCATCTGACATAACATCAGCAATAATCATCCCTAATACAGCAAAAAACAATAGTAAACATATGATACCAATCGGTGCTTTTTCGCTAGGATATAAACCAAATAAAAGCCATGATGTTGTACACAATATTGTACCGAAAAACATATATGGTTTTCTTCGTTGCCCACGTATCGGCACAGTATCGGAAAAAAATCCAATAAATACTTTTAAATTCCACGGCATTCCCATAACAACTGCAAATACAACGGCTTGTTGCCCTGGGGTTGCCCCTATAGTATTTCTTAAATACAATCTTAAAGGCAATGATGGAAAACGTAATAAAAAACCTAATGTAAAATAAAAAATTGGTATGGCGATACTTTTCAAATTAAATATTTGAGCTCTTTCATCATTCTCTTTGATCTCATCGTCACCACTGCTATTATTATTACCATTATTTAATAACTTTTCAGATTCTAATATTTTATCTGCTTTACGAAGGATATTATCATGTTCATCTTCATCAAATTCTCTACTATTTTCACTTAAATCCGCCAATTCAAATGACATTATTCACAAAAACTGTTTTGTCGTTTTCTTATCTGGTTGGTTCAAAAAATAAGATAGTATATATGTATTGTATCTGTATTTACAGTATTTTATATTTTTATTATCTTTTACTGTATATATTATACCTGTGCACCTATGGCAACAACCAATATTAAATAATAATGTGCCTTAATATTCATCGACCGACATACAGTAAGCGATACACTACCTGTAATCTACCCGACACAATCGTGTATGGTATACTCGCTCGAGCTATACGTAAAAAAAAAAAATATAATACAAAATCTGATAGGGATATAAATTGATATAATGCTATGTGTATATTATCTTCGAATACAATGATATATACATGCTATTTTTAAAAATCAATAGTGTATCGTTTTAATTAGACAGGATCGAGGAGCGGAGCGAGTATACCTGTAATCCTGGTATTATATTATATAATATATCCTGGCGGGCTGGCAATCTGGCAATCCAGCAAATCTGGCAATCTGGCAATCCATCAATCCAGCAATATCGAGCAATCTGGCAATCTGGCAATCTGGCAAAATCATCGTGCAATCTTAATCTAAGGAGGATCGGATCCTCTCTAGTGCAATCTGGCAACAATCCAGGCAACAACAATATATATCAAAAAAATAGTTCAAATCAAATCAAATTTAGATAAATAATGAAAATAAATACAGCTATAAGTTTATCATAAATACAACAACAATATAAATAACAAAACCATGAAGAAGACAAATATACGAGTTAGTGCAAGGGTACGACCATTATTAGAAGAGAGCAAAGATGGAAATGCAAAGCCATGTTTTTATGCAAAAGCACAAGGGAAACAAAAAGTATTAATTGAGCAAGGAAAAAAAAAGGTAAGTTTTAGAAGCCGTTATTATATACAATATTCTATAATAACTGAAACTAACATATATTTACTATATTCATCAATATTCAGGGATATGAATTCCATGAAGTGTTTGAAGGAAACACAACAAATAAAGATATATACGATTCATTAGGTGAAAGGGTTGTACAAAGTGTCATGAAAGGGTTTAATGCAACCATTTTTATGTATGGTCAAACTGGTTCAGGAAAGACACATACTATGATTGGAAAGAAAACTGACCCGGGCCTGGTACAGTTGATTTCAAATAATGTTTTTGATAATATAAGTAAACAATCAGAAACTAATAAAAACTTTTTAGTTCGATGTAGATATGTAGAAATTTACAATGAAAATGTCTTTGATTTATTAAATAATAGGAAAAAGCTAGGTTTAAAATTAGAAAATGGCGATTCCTTCGTTGCTGATGGAAATAAAGAAATTTTTGTGACTACATTTGATGATTTGAAAAATGTATTAAAAGTCGGTGCAAGAGCAAAGACGATGGGTGTTAGTAATATTAATGAACATAGTTCAAGATCACATACAATTTTTTCCATTGTGCTTGAATCACAAGATAATTCTGATATATCTTCTTCTTCATCATCATCTATGGATAATGGCAAATTAGCAGACGATGAAGAAAAAATCGAGAATGTTGATAATAATACTAAAAAAAAATCTTCGTCATCGACAACAACAAATAATAATAATAAAATATTTAGAGTATCTACATTGAATTTAGTCGATTTGGCTGGTTCAGAAAGTTTTTCAACTAAATTTGGGCATACGCAACAACAAGAGACAAAATCGATTAATAAAAGTTTATCTGCATTAAAAACCGTCGTAGTATCATTATCTAAAAATGAAAAACATATACCATATCGTAATTCTTGTTTGACTAAATTATTAAAAAGCTCGTTAGGTGGGAATGCAGAAACGGATATTATAATCACATTACATGCTGGTGAAGAATATCGGAAAGAATCAAAATATACAATAGATTTTGGCTCATTAGCAAAGAAAGTAGTATGTGCTGTGAAAGAAAATGTTGCATCGAATGATGATAAAGTTTTGATACGTAAATATAAAGCAGAATTGGAAAAGATTGCTGAAAAGTTACGATTGGCGGAAGAATTGGCAGAGAAGAAAAGTCGTGCAGATGCAGAACTGCGTGAATTAGCTGAAATGCAACGAAATATGATTGGATCCCCTCGTAGCAATGGTGTCAGCCAAGATCACCTAGATCGTATTTTAAAATTGGAGCATTTATTAGATGTTGAAAAAGTTGGAAGATTACAAGCATTGGATACTGCATCGTCACGTGATGCATTTGTCGCAGAGACACTATTGAAAAATGAAATGGAAATGGAGAAAAAATTAGCAAATATGCGTTTAATGCTGCAACAAGAAAGGGAACAAATGTTAGCACAACAAGCTATTAATATGTCCATGCAACAACAAGAAAAGGAAATAAATAATATGATGAACAATAATAACAATATGATAAATAGCAACAGCGTTAGTCTAAACGATTTAAATGGAATTGGAAATATGACAAACAATAGCAATACCAGTAATGGTGGTGCCAATATGGAACGTATTGATTTAAAGGAAGTACGTGATCAACGTAGGGAAATTGAAAAATTAAGAAATTTATTACAAAATGAAAAAGAACAAAAAAATATGTTACAAAAAGCATTAGAAAGTGCAGAAAATACGATTATGGATTTGACTATCCAAATCAGTACAATGAATAGTAATCAATTTTTATTACCATTAAAAAGTGAAGAAAGTCAAAAACCACGAAAGACACCATAGCATATTTATATATAAAAAATTCTCTTATTTATAAGTTAAAGATTTTATTTACTCATATTGTATATATATATTATATGTACATATATAATTACCATAAATAATAATTAAATGAAAGATATAACTAACCCGGAAAGACCTGTGAAAGAATTACTCCTATTGTTTAGATCCAGGGGTAGCATATTTATATATATATATATATTATAATAAATATTATATTCGTAAAAGAAAGAGAGGTTTTTTGATGATTCGAATATGATAATCACGTTATAGATGAGCTGTATATTACATATAAATATATATATATGCATATCGTGTATGCATCATCTTAGCTCAGATAGAGTGTTGTATTGGAAATAACATTTTATAAAAATATGATGAAATGTGTCTTGTGTATTTTAATCGCTTTCATGTACGAATGTAGTTGTATGTAAAATGTATAATGTATAATATAATATATAATATAATATATATAAAATTATAAAACTAGAGAAAGGAGAGATACTCTCACACGCACCACGAAGCAAATACTCTTTCGATATATGTCACAGACACTCTTTCGTAGTTAGAACGACATGGATATATATCATAATATGACACTACATATCATCGCCTTTTCCTCCCTATCCTATCTTCTATAATAACCTTATGTATATATATATATATTTATTTATTCGTCATCTTCTTCTGCCATTTTTCTTTGTGCTACCCGTGGAAGTCCAAATTTATTTGTTTCCATCAACATACTTTGTAAAGCATCTCTTTTCTCATTTTCAAACTTTTCAAGTTGTAAACCTATAAAACCACCTGCACCAAACATTAAAACATGTTCCCAAGGATCTATCGAATATTATAATACATAATGTTAGAGATATATCCAGTTTCAGTTAATAATAGTTTAGTACTGTATATATATATATATATATATATATACATGGCATAATGCATTGAGTATACAACAATATAATTAAGTATGCTGTATAGTTGTATATATACGTTATATTCAGTTGATACTATATGTATATGTATATGTATGTGTGTGTGTGTATATATATATATATATATAATATGTATATTATTATCTTTCTACTTACGTCTCATTAATGGCAACCGCCTAACGGTGTTTGAATATAATTGGATACCTAATCCAAAAAATGCACCAGTAGTAAACCAACCCATTGCTATATACGATTTATAATTTTCTTTTTTTACTCGTGATATATAGACAAGTATATATATATATATATATATGAATACAAATGGAATTACCTCTCTCTATCTTCTATATATACTGTAACGATGAATATTATTTTCCCTTCATTCATTCAATTTATTATTAATTAATATTATTTAATTCATTACTTCACTTTTTTTCTTTTTTCTCTTTATTTTTATACTCATTAGTATACTGGTACACTTGTAAATATTATAACTACTATTTTACCTTAAATGATGATGGCTTTCCATTTTCCATTCTCTGCACCTCTCTGATTCTAGGCTTTGTTGAAAGTACCAGTATCAATACAGGTACACACAATATATTATTTTACTTTTTAATTTTAACAGAGATATTATTAATAATACATAATTACATACGACTTGTATGTTCAATGCATTTTTTTATTTTTGAAAACTTTTTTAAATACGAATATTTATTAATATATTTTTTATATATTAATATATATATATATATATATACAAATATCCATGTTTCATGTGTGTATTGTTTAGTTTTCAGCATATCATTTCATATTATTACTTCATACCTCTCTTTTTTTTTTTATATTTACAATTTTGCTCTGAAAAATTGACGTAACAAATCTAATGGGCCACCTGGACTGACGAAATATGCACCATATGCCACTAAAGCACCCATGGTAAATCTAGGTACAATACCAGCACTTAATGCAACTACACCTAAAGCCATTTCCAATTTTCTTCTTGCTCGTTGCATTCTTCCAGCTGTACTACCATAAAGAAGCTCTCCAGTTTCACCAGATAAAGCAAAACCTTCAGGCTTCCAAAAATTACCATTTGATATCAACAAGGCCCAAACTAAATATCCAAGCTGGCCTTCTGGATTCATACCAAGATCATCCTGCACAGCCGCTAATTTAGACATACTATAATCACCATTTAATGCCATTTTGACAGATTTGAAAACTTGTGTTTCTGGATCTGGTCGACCCATTGCACCCCCCATATTATGCTCTGTTGGAGTGACCCCCCATGTAACAAGAACATCTAAATTTTCAATATCATCGCCTTTTAATGCAACTACGCCAGGTTGTATCATACCAACTTTATATGCAACACCACCAAATGTACCATTGATCATTAATTTATTATGTATGAAATCTCGAACAATTACGCTATTGACATATTTTTTATAATTTAAAAACTGTACAAGTTCACATGATGGATCTGCAATGACTGGAAAATCAAGTCCCCAAGTTTCCTGTGCTGTATCAGCTTGTTTTTGTGTTTGTGAGGTAAGTGCAATCACTTCGCCGCCAATGCTTCGAATATCACCAATAAATCGTTGATACTTTCTACACATGATGCGGCATGGAGGTCACCATAAACCACGGATAAATGTCCATATGACAAAATTATGTTGTGCTTGTTTCTTTTTAAAATATGCAAAGATTTCTTCTGAACTCATAGATGAATTATCTTCTTCAACTGATGGTATGGTTGCCCCAATATGATATAAAAACTGATCACTTCCACCAATAAAATTAAATCCTTCGTAATTCATATTTTCAATATCATCATCCTTAGTAGAAGTGGATATTGTTGTTGGCATCTCCCAAACAACTGGTGATGTAGTATGTTCACCGATAGTTTGTTTGACATTTGGACGGTTAATAAAGGTAATAAATTCTTTACGTGTTGGTAATTCCACTTTAATTATATTTTCCATCTTGGCATTTTTCACTGCATTGTGATAATATCCACAGCCAGAATACCCGACAATGACGAAAGAGGGTGATGATGATATCGTTGCCATTCTTACCATGAAGTGCGTCTCTCTCTCTATATATATATATATTTGGTTTTACTGTTGTAATATTATTCTCAATTATTTTTGAGTTTAGAGAAAATATATCGATCAATATGCAGTATAGTTCGTCGTGTGTTTCGACTATCTGTAGTGGTGGACACACAACACGCCTTTTTGTTGCGCCATTGCGCCTTTTGCGCACACTTATTATATTAGCGCACTATATCCTTAATTAGATTAGCTTCTAAATAACATATATATTAATATATTAAGTGCTATTATATACTAAATAGGTCACAAATCGAAATCACACCTGCCTGCTGGGCCGGCCTGCGATGCGATCGTCAACGACTCTTAATCTAATAAATCACACAATCGATGAAAAAGAAAAACCTTAAATATGTGGGTTCCCTCCGCCACACATCTGTATCGAAAATAATAATTTTTAGCTGATGATTATGATGTGTGGCACAAATATATTGAATATATACGTATAATATATATAAATAATAAAGACGACGAGAGTGCAAGAGAAGGGGTTGGTCACACACTTAGACAACAATACGTTTTGTATAATATAGACAATACACACATATTATATATATAGGAACAAGAAGAAGAAACAAAACAATCAAATGCCGATACGACGTAATAATTCCATCATGAAATATGTTATATATCTAATAGCAATGATATGTTTATTTACTTCCTCGCCACCTTCCACCGATAATAATAATAATGGTGTATCATTCTTTATAAATAGACGTTTCATAAGTTTACCTAGTTTAATTACCTATGCAAATGGAAAATTTGTACATGATGTTG
>JACLAD010002600.1_pt1 | contig 17654 bp, 12 predicted proteins | sample 8027901 | NCBI WGS metagenome assembly JACLAD01 (sample SAMN15725071, study PRJNA655200) | protist metagenome | isolation source: fluorescence activated cell sorting (FACS) single amplified genomes of... | place: Spain: Blaines Bay Microbial Observatory, Mediterranean Sea | collected 2016-07-05 | reverse complement strand
CAAGCTTAGAATGCCCAACAAGCTTGCCGTTGTGATGGTTTTACTGCTTGTTTTGAGCATTTCTGTTGGGTTAATCGCCATTTTTATTCCCATTGTAGTTGAGCAAAGTAAAAACCTTGGGCAGATAAATATGGATGCGTTTACCCGCGACCTTAATGAACTAAACGAGCAGATCAATAATTATCTTGGCGTAGAAGAAATTAATATTATAGAAGGAATTAAACAGACGGAGTTTTTAAGAACCTTTGATATTTCTACCATTCCGCGGTATTTAAACGATTTCTTCGGAATTATTGGTGCCGGTTTTATTGCGCTTTTTTCGGTGATCTTTATATCGTTCTTCCTTCTAAAAGATTCTAAACTTATGCTGAACAGTATACTGGTTTTCGCCAATAAAGGAGATGAAGATAAATTTCAGCGGGTTTTCAATAAGATAAAGATTTTACTTTCCCGCTATTTTGTTGGGCTAACACTTCAAATTACTGTATTGTTTGTTCTGTACAGTATTTTGCTGTCAATTTTTGAGATAAACAATCCTATTGCAATTGCATTTATTTGCGCATTTTTGAATATTGTGCCTTACCTCGGACCCATTTTCGCTGGAATTTTAATAGCCCTTTTTGTTATTTCAAGTAATCTGGGAGCAGATTTCCAGGATGTTATTCTTCCGCAGTTAACCTTTGTAATGTCCGGGTATGTATTCTGTCAGCTTTTGGACAACTTCTTCTTTCAGCCGCAAATATTTGGGGTGAGTGTGAGATCGCATCCGTTGGAGATATTTCTCATCATTTTGATAGCCGGCCTTACCCTGGGAATTACCGGAATGGTGGTCGCTGTGCCACTTTACACAGCCGTAAAAGTAATTGCAAAAGAATCTCTTAGCGAATACAAGATTGTGAAACGTCTAACCCGGGATCTCTAATTGAATTCAGCTCTTCTAAAACCGGACGTGCAGGATTTTATCCGGAAGAATTTCAAAGCTGATGTGTCAAAAATAGCATTTAAGGGCAGTCCTTTTAAAGACATATCTACACGTGAGCTGGCAGAACAAATTTCAGGAAGGAGAAAAGCTGAAAAAAAGCTGCCAACCTGGTTTAAAACAGAAGGAATTGTTTTTCCTCCTTCACTTAACCTGGAACAAACATCTTCTGAAAACACAGCGGCCTACAAGGCTTCTCTAATAAGCGGGAAAAATCTTGCAGATCTCACCGGCGGATTTGGAGTAGATTCATTCTTCTTCTCCAAAAAAGTGCAAAACGTGCGTCATTTTGAACTCAATGAGTCCCTTTCCAAAATTGTAGCTCATAATTTTAAGATCCTGGAGGTACCAAATGTTGAAGTAAGTCACGGTGACGGACTCAGCTTTCTTGAACAGACAGCCATAGAATTTGATTGGCTTTACCTGGATCCTTCACGTCGAACAGATGCAGGAGGCAGGATTTTTCAGCTTTCAGATTGTCTTCCAAACGTACCCGAACATCTTGACCTGCTTCTTAAAAAGAGTAAGAACATTATGGTAAAGACTTCTCCCCTGCTCGACCTGCAGGCGGGAATTCGTGAACTAAAAAACGTTGCTACCATTCACATTGTAGCAGTTGAAAATGAGGTAAAGGAATTACTTTGGATCCTTGGCCAGATTCCTTCTGGAGCAACAAAAGTCGTCACAGTTAATTTGCGGAAAAAAGGAAATGAGTCTTTTAATGGCATTTTTGGAGAGCCCGCCAACTCAATTTACAGTAAACCGCTCTCCTGGCTGTACGAACCTAATGCCGCGATCATGAAAAGTGGCCTTTTTGATTCTCTTTCGGAAAAATTTAAATTAGCTAAACTTCATCCAAACAGCCATCTTTTTACTTCTGAAAAGCTTAAGGATAATTTTCCCGGAAGACAATTTCAAATCCTGGAAGTGTTTCCATACCAGCGAAAAACATTAAAGGCTGCGCTGAACCTTAGAAAAGCCAATATTACTACACGAAATTTCCCGGAATCGGTAGAAGATCTAAGGAAAAAGCTGAAGATAAAAGAAGGCGGGGAACATTACCTTTTCTTTACCACCACCGCCAAAGATGAGAAGATTTGCATTGTATGTGCAAAGGCCTGATTTAATTTTTCTCTTTTAAAGATGGTAAACCGGCTCCTGAAAAAGGGGATTTTTCTACCACTTTCCTATCAGTGCGAAATTTTCTAAAAATATTCCGCGGAACTATATAGAAAAACGCCACACCAACAAACCAAATGTTGAGCAGGGTAATTCTTGCCACATCCTGGAACGGCCTGAAATGGGTCACTCTTTCCTGAGGGTCGTACAATACTTTCACCGGAAGATTCTTCACCTCCACTCCCTGCCACGCAGCTTTTACAATCACCTCTATTTCCAACTCAAATTTTGACGTGTAAAGATTCAGAGAGTTGACAATTTTTAAAGGGTAAAGTCGGTATCCACATTGGGTATCGCTTAATTCGATCCCTGTCTCCACCCAAAACCAGAAAGACGAGAAACGATTGCCAACAGTACTCTTTTCAGGTATTCCGGGGGCATCCATTTTTCGTGCTCCTATTACCAGCAATTCTTTATCACCAGCGCTTTTTCCCTCCAAAGCGTCCAAAAAAACCGGAAGATCATTGGCGTAATGCTGCCCATCAGAATCCATTGAAATAGCGTATTCATAACCTAAACTTTCAGCTTTTTTAAAGCCAGTTTTCAAGGCATTACCTTTTCCTCTGTTTTCAGAAAGCGTGACTATTTCCAGATTTTCGTATTTCTTTAGAAGTTTAGAAGTAGCATCTGTTGACCCATCATTGACAACAACAACATCCTTTGTGTACGTTAGTACTTCATCAAGCACATGTGCTAAAGTATTTTCATTATTAAAAGTAGGAATGAGCACGCAGCATTTTAAATGCCTAAATTTTTGTTGATATGTAGATGGATATTGCAAAATGAGGTTTTAAGTAAATTTAAATATTTTGAGCCGAAAATACAGTTTTTCAGCCAAGAAAAGGTGTTATACGAATAGCAGCATATTAGATGAAATTGCTGAATTCTTTTTACATAATTTACTTTGCGTGCAACAATCTGATCTCAAGAAACTTGGGAAGGCATCGTGATTTTTTATTTAAAAAGTACGAAAAAGGTTTGCAGGAAAGGATATGAAAACTTAGATTTGCATCCGCAAAATAATTGCAAAAGTTCATTAAAACGGAGAGTTGCCAGAGTGGTTAATGGAGCAGTTTGCTAAACTGTCGACGAGCAATTGTCGCATGAGTTCGAATCTCATACTCTCCGCTGAGAAGTTCATGGTCTGAAGTTTTGGTTCTCGTTTTTGAAACCTGAAGATTATAACAATCTTGGACTTTAAATTTTGAACATTGGAATTAAGAGCGAAAGCTCTTACTCGGGGTGTAGCGTAGCCCGGTTATCGCGCCTGCTTTGGGAGCAGGAGGCCGCAGGTTCGAATCCTGCCACCCCGACTTTTGCCATATCAAATGGTACTAAAACCTTGTTAATCACATGATTATCAAGGTTTTTTATTATAAGTAAGGGAAAACTTCTAAAGGTATTGCAACTTTCTTCCAATCCTAAAAAAGCCAAACGATTTCTTTTTTCTCCAAAATTTGTTTTCTGCTTTTTACTATAAACTCCATTATCCTTAACACAAATTCTTAAAATGTTCTTTATATAGCTTCAAAAGAGGCCGGTATAAGAATGAATTAATTATCTTAGAACAACCACTAAAAGTGGCTTTAAAAAATCATTTTTATGTCTATTTTGCCCGATCGACTTACCAGATATCAAAAGTTTTTAGCTTTTATGCTCAAATACTGGAATAGTGATTTGTTAAACGAAACTGCTTCAAATGCTTTTGACAACATTTCTGATGACGATTTTTCCGAATTTGATCAAACTCCTGAAGAAGTTGTTGAGGATTTAAAAAAAATGGGGCCTACCTACATTAAATTAGGGCAACTATTATCTACCCGACCCGATCTTCTACCCGACAGGTACCTGGAAGCTCTTACTTCGCTGCAAGATGATCTTCCCACCATTCCATATGAAGAAATAAGGGAGATCGTAGAAGAAGAAATTGGAAATAGAATTTCCAAAGCTTTTAACTGGTTTGAAGAAGAACCCCTGGCCAGTGCTTCGATTGGACAGGTACACTTAGCCGAATTAAGATCTGGCAAAAAAGTAGCGGTAAAAATCCAGCGTCCGGGTATAAGAAAAAAGTTTCTGGAAGATCTCGATACTCTCGAGGAAATGGCCGGTGTAGCAGTAAAACATACAGAAATTGGTAAAAAATATGCATTTTCAGATGTTCTAGCTGAGTTGAAACGCATTATGCTACATGAACTGGATTATCTTCGGGAAGCTGAAAACCTGGTCACACTCGGCACTAACCTCAAGCAATACAAAAGACTTTTGGTTCCTCAACCCATTCCAGACTATACTACCTCCAGGGTTTTGACTATGGAGTTTGTAAAAGGGGAAAAAGTCACTAATATTTCTCCGTTGAGAAAATTGGAGGAAGATCATACAGCTTTAATTGAGGAATTAATTGAGAGTTACCTTAAACAAATAGTCTTAGATGGCTTTGTACATGCAGATCCTCATCCCGGTAATATTCACCTACTCGAAAACAACAAGATCGCATTAATAGATCTTGGAATGGTTGCCCAGTTTTCTAAAAAAATGCAGGATTACCTATTGCGCCTGCTGGTTGGTTTAAGTAAAAATGACGGAGAAGAAATATCTGGTATTTTACTAGAGATGAGTGAGAGAAATGAAAAATCTTCAGAAAAACAATTTGAACGACATATTGTTCACATGGTGAACGACAGTAGACATAGTACGGCTGAAGACATGCAAACTGGAAAACTGCTAATTCAAATGAATCGCAGTGCTGCACAAAATGGAATTTATCTTCCGGTTGAAGTAAACATTTTGGGAAAAATACTGCTCAATATGGATCAAATTATCCTGGCCCTTGCACCTAATTTCGATCTAAGAAATGCCGTTAGAAAGTATGTTTCTGAAATTATGCAGAAAAAGGCTATTAATGAACTTTCTCCTGAAGATATGTTTTCCGCCCTTCTAGAATCGAAAAAACTGGCTGAAAATCTTCCGGAACGTATAAATAAGATAACTGACAATCTGGCCAAAAATAATTTTAGTTTCAAAGTAGATGCATTAGATGAGAAGCGACTTACTGATGGATTTCAAAAAATTGCCAACCGCATTACTGTTGGAATTATTATTGCTGCAATGATTGTTGGTGCTGCAATGATGATGAGTGTTCCTTCACCTTTCACTATTTTTGGATATCCAGGACTGGCTATAATTTTTTTCCTTATTGCGGCCATTGGAGGAATGGCTCTAAGCTATTCAATCCTATTTATGGACGAATAAAGGTTAGGCCGAGATATAATCATTCCGCTTTCTGAAAATGGATTAAAAGATGTAGTTTTACTCCTAAAAAGTTATGTTTTCGTTTTTTAAGAAAAAAGTGTTTTTAAAAGATTATCTCAAAGGTTTTGTAGATATACATAACCATATTTTGCCGGGAATAGATGACGGAGCCTCAACTGTAGATGATTCCATTTCGCTCATCAAAAAGTTTTCAGAAATAGGTGTAAAAAGGTTTATTGCCACACCTCATATAATGAATGACTATTATCCAAACACTCCTGAAACTGTAAACAATGCCCTGCAGGAATTAAAAGAAGCTTTAAGCACTTCAAAGCTACAAGAGGTAAGAGTCAACGCTGCTGCTGAATATATGATGGATCAATCTTTTTTGGAGCTCCTCGAAAAAGGTGCACTTCTAACACTTAAAGACGATCTTGTTTTAGTAGAAATGTCTTATTTTCAGGCGCCAATAAATCTTAATGAAATACTCTTTCAATTACAAACAAAAAAGTACAGACCTGTTCTTGCCCATCCTGAACGCTATGCTTTTTTCCATACAAAAGACCTGGAGAAGTATAAAGAATTAAAAGACAGGGGCTGTTTGTTCCAACTTAATATATTGTCAGTTACCGGACATTATGGTAAAAATATCCAGGCGATGGCCTTTCAGCTGTTAGATGCACAGTTAATAGAATATATAGGAACTGATACACACCAAATGCGACATTTGGATAAGTTATGGAATTTCAAGATTGAGGAAAAACGAGCCGAGCAATTAAAGCTTATCATCAACCGAACAAGTTCGACTTTTAACTTTTAAATTTCCCAAGCACTTTTGAAAAGATAGATTTCTTTTCTTCATCTGCACCATAACCATAGCCATAACCATAGGCATAACCATATTTGGCTCCGTAAGAAAATTTGGAATAGTCCACATCATTTAAAACAATAGCCACACCTTTCAGTTTTCCCTGCTTCTTCAAATCTTTCGGAAAATCAAGAAGTTTTTTCTCTGTAAACCCGGCACGAGTTACGTAGAGGGTTGTATCTGCAAGGGGACTTATTAATAGAGTGTCTGTCACAATCATCGTAGGCGCTGTATCCACAATTATATAATCATAATTCGCTCTTTCCCCCTTTAAAAGAAAATCCATTCTGTCATTCATAAATAATTCTGCTGGATTGGGAGGGATGGCGCCGGAAAAAACAAAATCGACAGGAATGCCGTCTTCATTGGATGACGTAATTATATCTGAACCTTGCAGGTCGTGATTATATAAAAAATCTGACAAGCCTTTGCTTTGAAGCGAGGCATTTGAGAAACGATGTAATTTTGGGTTTCGAATATCTGCACCAATTAATAGGACCTTTTTTCCTGTACTGGCTAAAGTACGGGACAGATTATAAGATATAAAAGTTTTGCCCTCGCCTTTGATCGTTGAGGTCACGAAGATGACTTCTGCTTTTTCCCTGTTTCTGGATTGCACAAGATAAGCCAGATTTGTGCGAAGGATTCTAAAGGATTCCGCGAGAGGTGAACGATCATTCACCTGAATAGTTTCTGATGCTTCTCCAGACACCTTCGGAATTTCACCTAGAAAAGGAATTTCTTTTGTAATAGGCATAAGATCTCCTTTGTGGTGAACTTTAGTATCTAGAAAATTCTTTACAAAGATAATTAGTAGTGGAATTATTAATCCAACAAAAAATCCTCCGACCAAAATCAGCCAAGGTTTAGGATCTACCGGTTCATCCAGAGTAAAAGCAGGGTCTATGACTTTAGCTACAGGAGAGGTGGCTGCATATGATATAGCAGATTCTTCTCTTCGTTGTAATAAAAATAAATATAGTTGCTCCTTTATTTGCTGCTGCCGTTCAATACTCCTTATTCCTTTTTCGAGACCTGGGAAAGTACTAAATTCTCCTTCGGCACGCTGATCTAGTTGATTCAATTCACGCAATCTTATTTCATAAGAATTAATGGAACTATTAATATTATCAAGTAAATTCTCGCGTAAAGAATCTAGTCTATCTGTCAAAGCTCTTACCGTGGGGTTTTGAGGTGTACCAGATTCCAAAAGTGAATTTCTTTGTAGAACAAGTTCATTATATTGATTAATTAAGCTTGAGACATTGCTTCCCTCGATGCCCAAATCAGAAGGTAATAATCTATATGGACTGGTTGATGTTAAAGTCTCTTTCAAAGAGCGTATGATCATCAACTGTGTTTCCAAGCTAAATATTTCCTGTTCCGCCATAGTAGATCTAGACAAGAATTGACCTGCACGTGTGTTAACATCCATGATCTGATTCTCTCTTTTAAATTCGGCCATACCGCCTTCTACAGAATCTAATTCCTCTGAAATTAATGCCAGACGGTTTTGAATAAAGTCGGCAGTACTTTCTGCTACCTGACGTTTATCTGTCATTCCGTCTATATTGAAATTGGTCATCAAAGTATTTAGAAAATCCTGAGATTTCTCCGGAACTTCTCCTGTTATTGAAAGTGACAGAATATCTTTTGCTCTTCCTTTTGGAGCAACCGTAAGTCGTTCAATATAATCATTTGCGACCTGCCTTATAGGAGTTATTTGAATATTAACTGTATTTCTGCTTTCGAGGACTTCACCTCTCGGCTCAATAATAAATTTAATATTACGATGTGATATAAGTTCCCCAAAATTAAATATTTCCGAATGCTCAGAATCTGCATCTGTAAGTTGGAAAGATTCTGCTGATTGAGGAGTTACCAATAAATTGGCAGAAATATCATGTACAATAGAATCTGGTGTCACAAAATTAACAATAACAGAACTATTTTCATAAGCTTCTACAGCAATGACCTTTCCTTCATTAAAATATGAAATATTTAAATCTAAGGCATCTATTACGCCACTTACGAGTCTTTTTGATCTTAAAGTCTCTATTTGGTTTTCAAGATTAGATTCATCCACCGCAAGTATAGAAGAGCCTCCAGAAGGAAGAGCACTCGCTACTGATTTATCTTCCTTTAATATCATCATAGAAGCTATCGTTTCATAGGCCGGGATCGTATATCTATTATAAATAAATGCTATTAAAAGCCCCATTAAGCTTCCTAATACCAACCACCTCCAGTGCGCAAGGTATTTGTAAATTTCAGCTTTTAAATCAAAGTTAGATTTTTCCTTTTCTGAAAATTCTTCTAATTCCTCCATTAATTTGAATTATCTTGTAAAAATGAAAATCAGGCTAAGCGTCGAGCTAACTAAACCCAAGATATTTCCGGGACTAGAAAAGAAACCAGCCGATTTCACCTGCCTATAGGTTGGCTCAACATAAACAATATCGTTTTGTTTTAAATAATAGAAGGGGTTTGTGAAAAGATCTGCATCTGTTAAATCTACTCTACCGTAGGATATTTTTCCATTATGATTTCTAATGACCAAAATGTTTTCTCTCTTTCCATTATACGTAATATCCCCAGACATTGCTATTGCTTGAGGAATACTTAAACGACCATCCTCCACCTGGATTACTGTGCTATTCCCAGCTTCCCCCATAACGGTAACTTTAAAATTCATAATTCTTACACGAACCACGACATCAGTTACATATTTTTTTAATTTTTCTGTCAAAAATTCTTCGACTTCGCTACGAGTCATATTTAAGACATTTACTTCCCCCAATACGGGAAAGTTTATATTCCCCTCTACTCCAACAAGATACCCGTTAAGCATTTGATTGTTATTACCTCCACCACCTGTACCTGTGCGCTGGTTATTATCTAGCTGGAATGGTGCCACTACCTCTTGATTTAGGGAAGATACCTGAATGTTTAAAATATCATTGATTTCAATACGTGGTTCAAATTGTTCAATAGCCCCCATGTGGTCTAACTTCTCGATGTTCTGAAAATAAACAATTTCGTCTTTGGTTGAACAGCTATTAAATATTAGGCTTAAAAAAATAAAAACTATATAAGTATATTTCTTCATAAGTTTAATGGCTTCTTTAAAATTCAGATTAAAGGTGAAATAATTAAATAGCTTTTGGTTCTGGATTAGATTTTATTTTTAAACTCTTTTGATCTAACTCTTCAAAAGAGGAATTATTACTTTTGAACTCAGGAATAAGCTTTTTTAACTTAGCAACGACTTTTTGACCCTTCATCTTTTTTGCTGATTTTATAATTTTATTTATGGCCTCATTTACCTCGTCAAAATTCTTCGTTTCGTCTTCGGCTATCATGATTTTTTTATGATAAGTCGGCAAGGTTTTGCTTTTGTCACTCAACAATTCCTCATACAGTTTTTCCCCCGGTCTAAGGCCAGTGATTTTAACCTCTATTTGTTTATGTGGTGTAAAGCCAGCAAGTTTAATCATTTTTATAGCTAGATCCATAATTTTTACTGGTTCCCCCATATCAAAAATGAAAATTTCCCCTCCTTTTCCCATCGCACCTGCTTCTAATACCAATTGACAAGCCTCAGGAATTGTCATAAAATAACGGATAATATCAGGATGAGTAATTGTAATTGGACCTCCCTTTTCTATTTGTTTACGAAATAATGGAACTACGGAACCATTGGATCCCAGGACATTGCCAAAACGGGTAGTAATAAATTTTGTGAATTTTGTCTCCTGACTATTAAATAAGGATTGAACATACATCTCAGCTGCCCTCTTAGAAGCTCCCATAACATTACTAGGATTTACAGCCTTATCAGTAGATACCATAACAAAATGTCCTACCTTATATTTAACAGCGAGATCAGCAAGATTTTTAGTACCAAAAATGTTTACAGAAACAGCTTCATGAGGATTTTCTTCCATTAGAGGCACATGTTTATACGCCGCAGCATGATAAATCACATCAACACCTTCTCTTTTCAAAAGAAAATCTAATCGGTCCCTGTTACTTACATCACAAATAATACTCTTAAAATTAAGATTTTCAAATTTTGCCTGGATTTCGAGTTGAAGATTGTGAAGAGGCGTTTCTGCCTGATCCAGAATAAGCAAAAGTTTGGGCTCATACTCTGCCACCTGTCTCACTATTTCACTTCCAATAGAACCGGCACCTCCAGTAACAAGAATTGTTTTTCCTGTTAACTGCCTCTTCTTATTTTCCTTATGTAATAAGATAGGTTCTCTATCTAAAAGATCTTCAATTTCCAGAGACTTTACCTTATGGGAAACTGTCTTTTCATCTTCATAATTGGAAATTATTGGCGCATTAAAAACCTGAATATCATGTTCTAAACAATCTTCCACAACAGAAAACTTCTCTTCCGCTGTAAGGGTATGCTCTGATAAAATAATAGCTGACGCGCCCAATGCCAAGACCTCATCACTCATCTTGCTACCATTGTAAATAACGGGTTTATCTAAAATTCTGATCTTTCTTCTCGAGACATCCTTTGTAACAAATCCTCTAATCTCAAACCTTTTTGGATGCTCAATTTCTAAAGCACCTGCCACAGAAATAGCATTCTCATCCGCACCAAAAATAACGGCCTTCTGCAAATTCTGTGTTTTCTGAGCCCTTTTAAAATATTCATAAACCTGCTTTACACTCAATCTAAAAAGAAAAAGAAGAGAAAAAGATATAAGAAAATAAAAAATTAAACCTGCGACTAAATAAATTTTCTGACCAACAAGAGCATATGTTACGTAATTAATTAGAAGCAAAGTTATAAACGTACTAAAACAAGCAAGCATTAACTTTAGAGCATCAATATATGAAGAATGCCTTATTAAACCAGCATAAGTTTTGTAAAGAAAAAAAAATATAATGTTGACAGCCAGCATAAGTATAATTCTTTGCGGCAGGCTCAACAGCGTATAAAAACGATCAGTTAAATCATTTAAAGCCAAAACCGTAAGAATAGAAGCAGCAATAGCAATACCAATATCAATCCCTAAGATGGCCCATCTTGGCAGATATCGAATGTTGCGTATATCTAACCGGTTTTCCCGGGATAGAATTTGCTGTAAAGCACTGTCGAGTTTCTTACCCATGCGTAATTTCTTCTAACTAGAATATTTAAAAAATGATTTTATTGCCGCGGCAATTCTTTCTTTATCTTCATCAGTTAGATTTGACCCGGATGGAAGACAAAGCCCTTTTTTAAAAGCATCTTCAGAAATTGTACTCCCGTAGAAAGGAAAATTTGCAAAAACAGGTTGTAAATGCATTGGCTTCCATAGAGGTCTGCTCTCAATATTCCGTTCTAAGAGATGCTTCCTGAGCCTTTCACTTGAAAATTCTTCACCATAAGTTCTATCCACAGCTATTACCGTTAACCAATGATTACAAAAATACGACTTTTCAGGTTCATAGAATACTTTCACCTCTTTTACTTCATCAAAAAGGTTCTTGTAGAATTCGTTCATTTTCCGCCTTAAATCGACGTGGTCATCTAATACTTCCATTTGTCCTCTACCGATGCCTGCTGAGATATTGCTCATCCGATAATTATATCCAATCTGGCTATGTTGATAATATGGAGCATTATCCCTAGCTTGTGTTGCTAAGAAAATAGCTTTTTCTTTCAGTTGCTGATTTTTTGTTATAAGCGCACCACCTCCTGACGTTGTAATAATCTTATTCCCATTAAATGAGAGAATAGAGTAATCTCCAAATGTTCCACATCTTTGTCCTTTGTAAGAACTACCCAAAGCTTCTGCACTATCTTCAACAACTGGAATACTGTATTTCTTTGCAATGGAGTGGACTTCATCTATTTTATATGGCATTCCATATAAATGTACCGCAATAATGGCTTTTGGCTTTTTTCCTGCTTTAATCCGACTTTGAATGGCTTTTTCCAAGTATTCAGGTGAAATGTTCAGCGTCTCTTTTTCACTATCAACAAAAATAGGAATTGCCCCTACATATCTTATTGGATTTGCAGAAGCCACAAAAGTCATACTTTGACACAACACCTCATCCCCAGGTTTTACACCGATCATCATTAGGGCTAAATGCAACGCTGCTGTCCCAGAACTAACAGCAGCTATGTGTACATCTTCATTTAAATAGTTTCTAATATCTTCTTCAAAGCCCGTCACGTTTGGTCCCAAAGGAGCTATCCAGTTTTCTTCAAAAGCCTTGTTTATATAATTCTGTTCGTTCCCACCCATATGCGGAGAAGACAACCAGATTTTACTATTTTCCATTTTTATTCAAATTTTTCCTTAACTATTTCACCCGGATTCCCCACTACTACAACTCTGTCTGGAATATCATTGATAATTACCGTGCCTGCACCTATTGTCACCCATTTGCCAATTCTCACCCCTGGAATTACTACTGCACCAATTCCAACATGCGTACCTTCTCCTATTTTTACCGCTCCAGCCAAAGCTGCACTTGGAGAAATATGGACAAAATTTTCTAATTCGCAATCATGCTCAACTACGGCAGCGGTATTTATTATACAATGCTCACCTATTATCGCACCAGAATTTATTACCGCATTGGCCATCACAGTTGTTCCTTTCATTATTTTAACTGAATGAGAAATAATTGCAGAGGAATGAGCTATTGCGGCATGAATCCTCCCATTAAAATCTCCAGCAATTTTTTTTCTTGTTCGATTATTTCCAACGGAAATAATAGTTTCACCCGAATATAAATCATTAATATTATTGGTAACCGGTTGATTATCCAAACATTTTACACGAGGATCATCGTCAAATAAATACTCTACCTCCATGGACAAAGAATAAATTATGTCTCGAATTACCTTCGCATGACCACTAGCACCATATAAATTCATCTTAATTTTCACCGTTAAAAGGTTCTGTTGTGGCCATATCACGAGTATTTATCCCTTCCGACTTTAATACTTTCACCAAGGTTAACCAGAGAATCTTAACATCTAACCATAGCGAAATATTTTCAACATACCATGCATCCAAGTTCAACTTTTTTGTCCAAGATATAGCATTTCTACCATTCACCTGTGCCCATCCTGTAATACCTGGCCTTACTTCATGCCGCTTTTGCTGACGAGAAGTATATAAATTTAAATATTCAGGAAGAAGCGGCCTGGGACCGACAATACTCATTTCTCCTTTTATGATATTAAATAATTGCGGGATTTCATCTATAGAGGTTTTTCTTACAAATTTCCCTATTGAAGTTAAGCGATTAGCATCAGGCAATAGCCTTCCCTTATCATCTTTAGCATTATTCATTGTTTTAAATTTAATAATTTTAAAAATTCTTCCATGTTTACCAGGGCGTTCTTGTAAAAAAAATGCCTCGCCGTTGTTTGCGATGTAAAGAAGAACAGTAACGAAAAGAAAAACAGGAAGTAAAATAAGAATACCTGTTAGTGCAATGATAAAATCTAGTAAATACTTAAAAAAAGCTCTATACACTCAGTTGAATTTAGGAACAAAAATAATGGATTTAACAGGATTGACCTATGTAAAGTTTTGTTAAATGAGCTTTTAACCAGCCAGATTTATAGTCTTTTTAGGGAATTCGTAATAGCAGACTTAGAGATAAATTTCTATTAAAATACCATACCTCCCTAGTTCCATAGAAAAAGTAAATATTTATAAATATTAAATTTGATTACTCGGTAGTTTGCCAGTAAGGATAGACACTTGCCACCACTAGCCTTTCAAAGATAGATTTAAAATATCTTCTATTCAATTTGTAGACAAATTCATCCAGGTAGTATTGCAGATATCGACCGTTGATTTTATGATAGACTCCTAAAAAGTTCCTCTTGGCATTGCTAATGGCAATATGAACCCATTTAAGCATGTCTACCGTAGTTTGTTTGCTGGACTTCTCTGTAATATGACTCTCGACGTAGTTCTCTATATTAAAATAGCTGGAGCTTTTGTCTGAAAATACAACAGCTTTTGGATCAAGAGAACCCTTGATGAGAGATTCTATTTCTGTCCCTTTATGATTTTCCAATACCTTCATTTTAAAATGTCTACATTGGTTTGATGTTTTTCCAGATTCTATGCCCTCAACAGGTATAGACTCTGCCATTACTGCTACATTAATTTGACGTTCACTGCCCCTTCCCCGCTTTAGGTTAGATCTTGTCTGCTGTGGCACTTTCTTTTCAAAGTAACCTTCGTCAAACTCCACCATGTCACTTAATTGATACAAAGCATCACGCTTGCCCATGACTTTTCTCAACCGGTGCATAATGGACCAAATGGTCATCTACCTTTTATGGCCTATCTGCCGCTGTAATTCACACGCAGAAAGCCCTTTTTTGGTGCTGGTCATAAAGAGCATTACAAGAAACCAGGTGCGGAATGGCAGCCGTGAATTCTCCATCACTGTTCCACTCTTCAAAGCTGTTCTAAAATTACATTTTGAACATTGAAACTGCCACTTTGAAGCCAACGAGTAGTGTTTTCTACATTGGCATTTCTTACAAACAACGCCTTCCTTCATCCGAATATCTTTAAAATACTCCTTACAAGATTTTTCATCAGAAAATTTATCCACGAAATCTAATATTGTCATAGCTTTACTTTTATAGCCATAAAGCTATTGACTAGGCGCGTCATAACTTGTCGTGCTGGTAAATAAGCAATGAATCAAATATTAAAAGAGGTCGTCTAAAAAGTAAAGTTTAGGCGGCATTTTTTATTGACTACTATTTTGAAGAAATATTTTTCCCCTTTCTTACTCAAAACGAGGTTTAAGAAAATGATGAGAATAGCATTGGTTAGACTGCGCTGAACTTCTTTAGGTTGTATGCCATTGCTATCAGGTCTATTTCTGTGGTTACTTTTTCCATCCCCCGGAGCATAAACCGCTTGAAGCCCATATTTTGCTTAATATTTCCAAAGACGGCCTCTACGTACCAGCATCTTCGCTTGCGATGTGCTATTCCCTCTTCACTTAGTAGTAAGTTCTTTGCTTTTTCTTTAAAGCGGATCAGGTTGTGGTTGCGTTCTAGATATGTGTAATTTTCTTCGCTGCCATATCCAGCATCTGCGGTGAGCGTTTTCAGGAGTTTCCCCATAGGATTCCAGGTGGTCACTTAGATGGTCTTTTAAAGTGGTAGTATCAGCAGTAGTTTCAGCCAAAGTGTAGCCCGTGATAAACTGGTTGTTGGTAGAGGCCTGTAAATTGTATCCTGGCTTTAGCTGCCCGTTCTGCATATAATCATCCTTCATACGCATAAAGGTGGCATCGGGATATGTCTTGCTGTTGCTATTTCTTTTACCTAAAATAGTTTCCTGCTCACTGTACTTCTGCAGGTTCTTGGGCCAGTTCTTATTGGCATAATTTAGCTTTTGCCTGACTTTCTTGTCAACTTCTTTATCCTTTAAAGCTTCATTGATAGTGTCAATGGTTTGTGCTACCTTTTCAGGATCGATTTCTTTAAAATTGGGCTCATTGGGAAGCATCTGCTCTTCAGCATAAACCTTCTCCACATAAGACCAAAGTTCCTTGAGCTGTTTCCTGATTCGTTTCTTACTGGTCTTCATTGATTTACCCCACACAAAGGTATAGCGGTTAGCATTGGCCTCTATCTTAGTGCTGTCTACGTAAAGTTCTTTGAGAGATAACACGCCCTGTTCTGCCAATAACTCCACTACCTGGTTAAAGATATTCTTTAACTTCCCTTTTAATCTTTTACCTCTAAAGTCATTGACGGTATTATGATCGGGCTTGCTTTGACCGCTAAGCCACATAAAATGCACATTCTCCTGAAGTGCCTGTTCTATTTTTCTTGAGGAATAAATGTTTCACAGGTAAGAATAGATCACCACCTTGAGAAGCATCCGCGGGTGATAACTCGAAGTCCCTCCTCCCTTATAGTTTTTTTTCCAGGCAGGAAATATCCAAATGATCTACAATGGTATTAACAATCCGGACCGGATGGTTCTTGGGGACTAGATCGTCATAGTTTGGGGGAATAAGACTTTGTTGGTTTTGATGATAAGTCTTGTAAACTACTTTTCTGCTCATAGCCTAAAAATAAGCAGCTCCTCATTTTTATACAAAAAAAAGCTGCCTTTTCAGACAGCTTCTTATGTAAAATTTAATGAACAAAGAGTTACTCTGCAATTACTATTATACTTAGCTCAACAGAATCTGAACAATCTCCGTCTGTTATAGTATAAGTTGTAGTATAGGTGCCTAATCCATTTTGATGATAATCCTTGATAATATTATTTATAGATGGATTAAAACTACCCGCTTTAGAAACTCCTTGCTCTAATAGACTAAGGTAAAGCTTTTTTACGTCCAGAGCACTCGCAAGTGCATCTACTTCTGACCTACTAACTGCTGCTGATGCATTGCTACCGGCATCACAAACGGGTTCAGACAATGGATCGGCAATTACATCAAGTGTCAATTCAACAGAATCTGAACAATCTCCATCTGTTATGGTATAGGTTGTAGTATAAGAGCCTATCCCGTTTTGATGATAATTCGTAATGATATTGTTAATGGATGGACTAAAATCACCCGTTCCAGAAACTCCTTGCTCTAATAAGCTCAAATAAAGCTTTTTGACGTCGAGAGCACTCGCAAGCGCATCTACTTTGGACTTCGTAACTGTTTTTAAAGCATCTGCACCGGCATCACAAGTGGGTTCTGACAATGGATCGGCAATTATGTCAAGTGTCAATTCAACAGAATCCGAACAATCTCCATCTGTTATGGTATAGGTAGTAGTATAAGAACCAATTCCATTTTGATGATAATCGGTGATGATGTCATTAATCGATGGACTAAAATTACCCGCTCTCGAAACTTCCTGCGCCAATAGGCTCAGGTAAAGCTTTTTAACGTCAAGAGCACTGGCAAGTGCATCTACTTCGGACTTCGTAACAATCTTTGATGCATCCGTACCAGCCTCTATTTCACAGTCGGACAAACTCTCCACTATATTAATAGTTAACTCAACAGAATCTGAACAATCTCCATCCGTTAAAGTATAGACAGTGGTGTAAGTCCCAATTCCATTTTCAGAATAATTCATGACGATAGCATTAACAGAAGGACTGAAAATACCCTCTTTAGAAACACCTTCTTCTAAAAGGCTTAGGAAGAGCTTTTTCACATCAAGGGCACTAGCAAGCGCATCAGCCTGTTCGATCGTTATAGTTTTTGAATTATCAGTTCCTGCGTAAAAACTACTACAGGCTTCATCTATAAAGGCATTCAAATTTTGGTGATTCTTGGACTCTAGATAGAGATCATCTTCTACGGAACAGGAAGAAAAGATGCTAACAATTAGTAAAAAGTAAATTTTTT
>JACLAD010010278.1_pt1 | contig 17656 bp, 17 predicted proteins | sample 8027901 | NCBI WGS metagenome assembly JACLAD01 (sample SAMN15725071, study PRJNA655200) | protist metagenome | isolation source: fluorescence activated cell sorting (FACS) single amplified genomes of... | place: Spain: Blaines Bay Microbial Observatory, Mediterranean Sea | collected 2016-07-05 | reverse complement strand
TCGGTCAGTTCTGTCACCTTCTGCGTATCTTCCCCTTTCTGCTCGTGATATTCGCGCGTGCGTGTGTTTTTGAACGTCAACCCTTTGATGAGCAGCGGTGGTTGTCCGTTACGTTCAATCCGTTGGTTATTGAGGAAGCCAGCCGCGATGAGGTTTGCAAGATGTCCCTTCCGCAGTGGCATCAGTGGACGGAAGTTGTGCAACAGATTTGGGGGCGCAGTAATCAGGCGTTGGTAGACGGGTAGGGTGGTGACGCCATGCTGTTGTACTTCATCCCAAATATCGGCCGAAGTCAGCGTCTTTGGCAGAAACGTCAATTGCGCCGTCGGAACATGCAAGCGTGGCAGTTCGTAAACGACAACTTCTGCCTCGTCAATCGGTGTCAACGCCGTTGCGTGTAGTGCTTGGAATTGCTTGAGCTTGGTGTCATCAAATAATGCTTGGCGACGGGGGCGTTTTCGGCCGAAAATGACGACTTCCCCAAAACGACGATGCTCAGCTGGAAATGCAAACACCTTCAGGTTCGAGTACCAACTCAACAACGGCTCTGCAATCCGTTTCAAACGCAAGATGCGCTGCGGTATGATAAACACCAGCACACCGCTAGATTGCAACCAACCTGTGGCCTTACTCAAGAAACGTACCTCACGGCGTTTATCCTTCTCATCATAGTCGAAAGGAGGATTTACGGTTAGGCAGTTGTAGGCGGATGCCGTGATGTTCATGAACTGCATCGAATTGGCAAAGACGCGCGTCACGTGTTTGTCATGATGCAAAAGGGACTGACGATTTGTGATGAGCGCATCAACCCTCAATTTGGTTGCCGCTGCACGGTCTGGGTGAAGCTCAACACCAAATGGTTCGACACTCCACGCATGTGCAAATTGCGCCAATGCAACCCCTTTCCCTGCACACGGATCGAGCATGCGCCCTCCGTATGGTGCGGCTATAAATTTTGAAATGTGCGCTGTTACGTCTGGGTGCAGCGCGTAAAAGTGGGCAGCAGCGGCCGACTCAAGCCTGGACACAGTATTTTCTCCTTACGATTCAAGGTGGATGATTTGATGCAGGGTGACAGAGTTCCTGTCCAGAATGACAAAGTTGTTGTCCAAACTTATCAGGTGGTGGGCGCAACCGAGGGTGTGAAGTAAGTTGCCTTGCCTTTCACAAGCTGGAGCGGGTATGAGCCACGATGTTGCTGCATGTGTGTTGCAATTTGACGGTACAGCTTGGCAACCTGCTTGGCATGCTCTACCTGTTCATCGTAGCTGCTTGCGGTGAAACGGATTGTGCCGCACTGGTTGTGCAAAACGGTTGGTATCTCTAAAGCAACTGCGCACCACAGCATAAGCAGTGTTGTCATGGATGTGATAGGCGCAATGATGCGGTCGGTGCGGCGGTCAGCGTACCAGTCATCATAACGATAGTGGTCGTTAGCGCGGGTGTCTGGCATCCGATGTGCGAAGCTAGCAACGGTTGCTGTCAGCAGGGGTTGCAAGTCGATTGTGTCATCAACCAATAGCTTGACATCGGCGACCATTGCCAAAATGCAGTTGATGATCGCCACTTTCTGTTCAAGCTGGGTTTGTGTTTCGGCCGAAAATGGCAACAACATCCCATTCGGTACAGTCGTGGGCAATTCGGCTCGGAACGCAATTCCTTTATGATGCTCATCCTTGAGCCAGCCATCGGGCGTCGGGATAAGCTGCTTACGCTCCAGTGTCACAAGCTGGCTCGGCACATACAGGTGCAGAGCGTCTAACTCTTTCGATGTGGAACTCATCAGCTCAGTTGCAGCCGAAACGGCGGTTGGATAATCCTCAACAAAGATGCAGTTGGTTTTCGGATTGACGACAAAGCGGTTGAGTTGAGCAGCAAAGTGGATGCTGACAGCAGGTTGGTCGCTGTTTTGCAGCGTTTGAATGTGGACAGTTTGGTGAGGGTTCATGAGGGCTCCAGAGTATAGGGTGTGGATTTTCGGCCGAAAACGGCACACCAACGGCGGCGATAGCCACCAAAGGGCTAATTCTGACTATGGTCGGTTGAAATCAGGTGAATGGGCGACGGTACAGCACGGTCTTGCAGCAACGGTCGCAGCAGTGCCTTCTCGAAAACAGCATACTCACCATCTGTCCGCACCCAGCGATACCCTTTGTTGAGCGCATCGCGAATGCCAGACAATTCGCTATCGAGGTCTTCTGAAAGATAAGCATCAGGCTGCGAGATAGGCCGATGGCGAAACGCTTCAAACGTCGCCTGCTTATCGAACAAGATGTAATCGTAGATAGGTGGTTGGTCAAACATATAGTTCTCTCCATTCAATATTCTGACGGCAATAAAAATGAAGTTGCGGAACGATCAGCTTCCGTAATGAGCCAGAGCTTGCCATGCTCTGTGTCGTAGCTGGAGAAGATGCGGAGACCATTTTGGGCAGCCTCTTTGTTGGCGCGTAGGTCTTCGGCGTCAAGATCGGCGTCCAACTGACAGTGGCGTTGCAAAAGGGCAGTTGGATCGACGCCTTTTTCAAACAATTCTTGTGCGCCGGGCGTCATGACGATGCGACCAAGAGGAAATAATGATGTGTCAACTGCGTGTAGACGTAACATAGAATGTGGCTCCATAGGTTGAGGGCTTGTGATGGGAATTTCCAGCAAATTGCCGTCGTCGAGGGCGTGATCGACGGTGTAGTAACTGACGATGTTATCGCCATCAAAGCTGATGAGTTGGTCTTGCAGCCCTTGCGAGATTAAGTTAGCCCACTGCTTCTGGTCAGGATTGATGCGCCACGCCGCCATGCCTTGTGGCTTTGGATCGGCTGCTTCGATGAGCTTGCAATGACGACCAGCGTGCCAGAGAAAATCTTGCCATGCGGACAGCAACGGTACGTTGAGACCAGCATCCAAGATGGCGAAGAATTGAGCAGGACGTTCGGTGACGGACTCGGTAAAGACGTAGAAGGGGCGATCTGGTTTGACCGTTTGCGGGGCGGCTTGATGATGGATGAGGCACCAATCGACTAAGCCAGATGGCAAGATGGTTTTGAGAGTATGGAAATGTATCGCGCCTTTGGTCGTGATAAAGCTGCCGTTGAGGGTGACGCTTTGCTTGCTGTAGCCGCTGACCAGCATTGCCCAGTTTGCTTTAACTGCTTCAGCTGGGCCGACCATACGAATAGCGACCACTTCGGCCGAAATGCCATCTACAATCAACAGCGGTGCAAAAACTGGAATCGCCGTCTTTTCCCCTTTGGCAAACACAATCTGTCGCATCTCGTCCCCATCGACAGATTGCGTCTGCATGTCAGGAACGTTCATTGATTGAGACATAGTGAAAAGAGCAAAGGACAGGCCGCGATGGCCTGCCCTTCGTAAAATGAGTGGTGCGAAGTTGCGTGAGCCAACTCGGCACGCTGTCGAAACAGCTTTGGGATTAGTTGAATAGCTGGCGACCGCTGACGTAGGGTTGCATCAGGACTTTTCCACTGAGGAGTTCGAGCATTTGGCGAATGTCGTCGTTAACATTTTCGGCCGAATGTGCCGCAAAACTCAATCCATTCACAACCCCCATACGCGTCTTTTCACCCTCTGTGCCGAGCAAAATTGTGTCGCGCACGTGGTCGTTCCAGCTATTTTCCTCAGCAAGACCGTTGATGAAGTCGGTAATACTGGGCAGGCGTTCTTCTTCAGCTTGCAGCACTTGTTTGTACATCGTTGCAGACGCTCGTAACCCATCCAAAATGGCAGATTTCATCTGCACCCGCATCGCTTCACGTGCTCGGCGACCAACGTGACGTTGTTCGTAGCCGCCTTCTTGCCAAACGGTACTGTTGGTGCAGGAGTGGCGCTGGACAAAGGGCAATACTTTGCAACTGCCGCGTCCAACTTCGTCATTGCCGACAACGATGCCGATGCCGTAGTTGTCGCCAACGTTGTCGCGTAAAACGATACGTACCCACATCGAATCGGCCGAAACGTGCGGCCGAATGAGTTTGTAGTTGGTGATGTGGTCGCCCTTGAAAATCTCTGCAACCGTTCCTAGCACCTCGCTGTTGTCGAGCGGTACATACTGGTCGCTGAGAACACCGCGCACGCTGCCGCCATTGGTGCGGATAAACCAGTTGCCATCGCCCATGCCGCGTTGCCAATGATTGAGATTGGTGGCACGTAATTCAGGCGGGCAGGCACGCATGTAACGGGTAGGTGGCACTTTTAGTTTTTGGCAAATCTGGGCAAGCGCGTGATCGCTCGGCGTGTGGCCGACGTTGCCAAACAAGCCGCCTGGAAAGATGACTTTACAAGCGTCATCATCAACAGCGTATGAGATTTGGTCAGTCGAAATGGTGAAATCCTCCTTCGCAGCATCGTATCGTTGGCTGCGTTCAAGAAGGGTGTCAATTGTGGTCATGGGTTAGCTCCAAACAAAAAAGCGGATACACCAATTGGCATATCCGCTTTCAACTTATTGCTTTTCGGGGCGTAAACGGGAACTGCGAACGGGAATGAACTGCTGGGCGTTGCCATCAACAGGTAAGGGGATGGCAGATGAGGAATTGCGAAGACGATGCCACTCAGCGACTGTCCAGATGAACAAGGTGTACATTTGTCGATCTGACAAATCCCCTTGCTGTGCCTCTAACTCAGCTTCAAACCAACCGCTCCAGCGTTCACTTGCCGACATGGGTCGCCCCGTCAAGAAGTGGAAGGGATACAAGGCAACGTCATCATAAGCTGAGTACAAACTGCTGGCGTTGTGGCTGAGTGATTTAACCTGCTGCACATACCAACTGCGCGGCAATGGAGGCGGTGTGGGATGCGCGGGGATGAGCTCTTTCCACATTTGATTTGGCTTAAACTGACCGCACTGCCAGATTGGTGGGAACTGCGCTGCCATCGCATTATCCGTCGGTACAATCTCGCGGAACGTCATCTTGCGCCGTCCCTTCGACCACGCGCAGTGTGGGGCTGTCGGATTTCCCGAAAGCGGAGAACCTTCTAATTTGAACTTGCAGCGGCTGCATGGCGTCGCGAATGGATGGTCAATTTGGGACGTGCCATGCTTATCCATATAGGCACGGATGATTTTGTGATGCTCTTTATCATTTGCGCCGGGGGCTGCGGCTGTGAGGTCGCTATTTTCGGCCGAAACCGTGCTCACCTCTGGTGGCGGCAAACGATCTACGGCAGGCGCGAACGCTTGTGCAAGTGGATGCAATGAATCCCATTGTGTGATGAATGCCTCGCCAAGCGTCATTTCGACTGAAATCAAACTCTTTTGCCAGCAGTCGCCAGATGTCAACCAATCGTGCTGCTCCAGATATGTAATCGCTACATCAGCTAATTCAGTCGGAGCTTGGCCTGCGACTGAGGCATCAATCCACTGTCGTAACTCATGCCGCGCAGTTCCTGTTGAGCGAATGATGTCGAGCAACATCGTGCCAGCGTCAGATTGGGTAAACAGCTCAAGGTCGGCTAGCTGGTCTGAATATGGTTCGCGTTCGACCAATGGGAAGGCTGGATTTTCGGCCGAATCTGAATCATTATCGCCCGTATCTGTGTCCAATTCATTTTCTTCCACTGGCTCAGGCACAGGCAGCATGTCGCCGTAGCGGATTGCGATGCGTTTGTATTCATCTTCATCTAACAGCGTGGGATCGACGTCATACAAAACGCCATTTACAGAATCGTGACCGCGTGTGTAAATATCCCTCTCAGAGTTGTAGGCGTAGAAATAGTGGGCGGCAGGATGAATCGATTCATACAGATTCCACGAGTCTGCTTTTTGATAGAAGGCTTGCACTGAGTCGTCAGCGTCCGCGCCTGCTGTGAGCAATAAGTCGTCCACTTCAACCAAATCGGAATCACTGATGAAGGAAGCGAGCGTCACGGCTGGATGGAGTGGCAGCGGCTCGAATTCGGTGCGTTCGGCCGAAAGCTCCCACATGTCTCCATCATCAATGGCTGTTAACAAGCTATCCCAACTGAACTTGACGCACGTTCGCGCCACAATCTGACCGTCATTATCGGCACGCTGAGCCAGATAGCCACAATTGCCGTTGGCATCGGACAGGCGTAGGAACTGCCAAGCATCATAGCCTTGATAATCAAACGGAGTCCGCCACAAAATGCCTCCGCTGAATTGGACTTGGTCGGTGAGCGTTTCAAAGATGCGTTGGGCGTTCCAGACGGGGAGCAGATTTTCGGCCGAATCGACAAACACCGTGCCGCGCTCCTCACGCACATGCTCACGCCCACGATACGCTTCGGGCAGTTCCAACTTAAACGTATCATTCTCCGCAAACGCATTGAGGCACACCTTGTAGTTTTCGCGGATGCCAGCGGGTTGCGACCGACAGGGGAAGCCAAACTCGTTGTGCGCCCAGGTGATGTCGAGGTCAGTTTGTAACTGACGGGCTGGGATGCAGTTGAGTGGACAGGTCGCACAACCGATGCCCTGTTGAATCAGGTAGGTATGCGCCAGTGTAAACCAATCTACCGAATCGTTTGCCATCGGCAAAACGTCACCCATCAGGCATTCGAGCCACAATGTCATGTCGCCATCATCGAGCCAAGGACGGTGCAGCGTATCCTTATCGCCATTGCCATACAGGTAGGCCATCGCGAATCCGTAGGATGTATCCGAAACAGTCGATTCGGCGATAACGGCTGCCCAAATGCGAGCCTGATTGCGCTGAATCTGGGTGGTGAACTGCATTAGCAGCTGCGGTGTGAACTTTTTGATCTGGATGCACAGCTTGCGCATCGTTTGCACCGTTGGCCGTGAGTAGGAGGGGCGCGTCGCCATTTCGATCAGGAAACGCTCAACGCCGCTAGCTTGCTCATCATTCAAGCCAGACAAATGGTGGCAGATGCCCATCGGATAGGTGTCGTTAAGAATGAGCGCTTGCAATTCAGCCGAAGCACGCCCCAAAGCCAGTAGCCCATTGACCTGATGCACAGACTGTCCATTGCGCGTTGCAATCTGTGAGGGCGACGCACCGTTAGTCACGAGCCAGTGATACGATTTTGCCCGCCCCAGCATGTCAGGTTGCTGTCGCCCACTGTTGGCGGCAGTCAAAATCAAGCCTTGCTCAAGCCGATCCTTGATGCCGATGTAGGCAGCCGAAATCTCCCGCTCGCCGTAGAGGTGCTCGATCATGTGGGCGACGGTCGTTTCTAAATCGGCCGAAATCGGCAGCACAATTGCGGGCAAATGATGGGCAACATACTCTGTTGTGAAGCCATCCTCGCCAACGCCGAATTTCTCCGTATCCGCCTCAGCCACTTCTTGCAGACCAATTGCCAGCACAAGCGCATTGAAGCGCCGCCAGCCGCTAAGGTTGTAGAAGCAGTTCTTTTCCTCATGTGGGCCGACCAGAATCGATTCATGGTCATTGATACCGCCCGCGCTAATAATTTGGACGACCAACTGCACCAGTTCATCATCAATCTTGAGCGGCGACCGATCGCGGGCAGGATGCGCGACTATTTGTCGCAACTGCACTTTCTTGCGTGTCGTTTTCATAGGTTTTCTCCAAAGCTAAAAGGTTGGAAACTATCGCCACAACGAATGCGATAGCATTGCGGGGTTATGGTTGGCCGTTGCGGGAATGATGATTGCGTGGCCGAATGGGAATTTCATCTTCGTCGCGCAAATCGCGGACTGGGCGACGGCGTGGCGGCTCAGTTTCAGGTGATGGCTCCGTTGCCCGCTGTGTAGGCCGATGATGCACAAACGGCAGCAGTTGCGATCCCATAATCGCCAGCGCACCGATGAACATGATGCGCGTCAGCCACACGAGGAACGAGACAAAGATGGGCACGATTTTGAGCAACTCTTCCTGCGTCATCACGCCGTTGGTGATGGGTGTATCGATAAGGATGATGCTGACGGCATACCAGGTCATGATGGCGTTGAGCGTTGCGCCAAGCAACCATGCGCCCATCAGATACCAGATGTGGGTTGGGGTATGGTCGGGGTCGGTGCCGCCCGTGAAGATGTGGATGAGGCCAGCGAAGTCGATGCCGCAGAACGCAACAGCAAGCACGGCCGCCCATGAAATGCTGCCTGAGCGACCAAACCCCTGATTGCGTAGCAAGTCGTTGAGGGCAAAGCGTGTTGTATCGAAGTTGAACACCTCGAATGCTAAAATCGCGGCCAGGAATACAATCCCGATCACAGTCATGCGAGAGGGGAAAATGTCACGGTTCATGAGGTATCCTCCTTCACGTGTGGACAGTGGGTGTAGGTCAGCGGCTGGGGATGCTTTGTGACGAGATGGGATAAATCTTGGCGGATACGGGCGAAAGGGAGGGTGATTGGCTCCGAGACGGTCAGATAGTCGCGGCGGATGCTTGTTGTCGTGATGACTGGTTCTTGCGCCCAACACCATGCGCGATTGTCGAGTTCAGCCGAAATCCGATCCTCAACAACCCGTCGCGCCGCTGCTTCATCCGCTTCATCTGGCACAACCACATGCCGCCAAAGCGGTTCGGCCGCATCCTCAACCGCAATCCAGCCGCTAACCTTGACCGCAGGACGTTCAAACAACGCCTCAACCGCTTCCAACAGCCGCGTGCGATTGAGACACAGCTTGTTTTGCAACCCTTCACGCCGTAGCGTGGCTCGCAGCTGTTCAGGCTCATCAAGATTGATCGCCTCTGGCCGATAACAAAACAGCCACAATAGCGCAGCCGCCTGATCTAGTAGATTGATGTCAGGACGTTTGGCGATTTGCACATCGTCGTGAAGGCGGGTGCAAAGACCGTCGTATTGCGACAGGGCGACATTCGATACCGCTTCGCGGGCGCGTTTTGCGTCGAGCTTGGCCGCTTGCAACTGCTGTTCGGTGGCGATGTAGGCCTGCACAGATTTGTGCTGTTCCGCGAGAAGCGTGAGTTGCTGTTCGACCGCAGACACCTGCGCCTGCGCATTTGCCAACGTGTGCAAGGCAGGGGTCAACGGCTGTACTGAAACAGAGTGACAAGTTGTATTCATGTTGTTCTCCAGTCAGGGTTAGGAAGGCATTGCAGCAATAACGGTGCTTCCTTCCTATATAAAGGTGTTCAGAACTAGGGGGCGTTGCTGTTTGACGGTACGCTTAGAAACTGGGGAGTGTGATAGAAGAGACGCTAACCAAAGCAAGACATCTCTTCGCCTAGCGATTTATAGATGCCGTTGCCAATTATTAGATGGTCTAGCACCTTGATATTGAGGAGCTTGCCAGCTTCGCAAATTTGGCGTGTCACTTGCAGGTCTGCGTTGGATGGATCGCAGGCACCGCTTGGATGGTTGTGAGCCAGAATGATGCTCGCGGCTGGGGCTTCGATGGCGGGGCGGAAGATTTCGCCAACGCGAATGATGCTGGTGTGCAAGCTGCCGCGATAAATGGTGTGGACGCCAAGAATCTGCTGGCGAACGTTGAGCATGACCACGCGCAACTCTTCTTGAGCGAGGTAGCGCATTGAAGGCAGCAGAAATTTCGCGGCGTCCTTTGGGTTCTTGAGCGTTGTGCGTTCATCGACCGCTGGTTCTTGCAGTCGTTGGCTCAACGCTAGCAGTGCATGGATGCGTGCTGCCTGTGTTTCGCTGACGTTGGGCAGCCGCAGCAGTTGCCATTTTGATGCCCGTGCCAGATTGTGCAGTGAGCCGAAGTGTGACAGCAGGGAATGGGCGAGGGCGGGCGTTTCGGCCGAATCTAGAAGCAAGGCTAGGAGGTCGGTGTTGGTGGGGGGATTTCGGCCGAATTGCTGCAGCCGATAGAGAGGCTGCTCACAAGCAGGCAGGGTGTTATTCGCATAGCCATTGGGCTGTGCCTCAGCCAGCGAATCTACAATTTGGAATTGAGTCATATGGGAGCCTCCTGTCTTGTAGGGTTGGTGCCGATTGATAATGAAATCGTCGCAGCAACAACCGCGTTAGCGGTTTTCCCAGAAAGAGGCTGGAGAATGAGTGGCGAACAGGTTTATATAGGGAGGGGATTTCGTGTTTTACAAACAAGAATGCGTATTCTTGCGAAAACGATCACCGATTCTGGTTTAAAACGATCACTCAATCTGGTTTTTAGCGATCAGTGATTCTTGTTCAAAACGATCACTCAATCTGGTCAAAACGATCACTTCAAACAACGCTGGATAAGCTCAGAATAGTGAGGCATCCTTCCCCAAAAACGAGGAGAAAAGATGCCCCGCAAAGGATTATCCATGCGAAAAATAGAAGAAGTTCTGCGTCTGAAGTATGAGGCGCAGCTATCGCTCGGTGCGATAGCCAAAAGCTGCGGCATCTCACCGAGTACAGTGAGCGAATATGTGGCGGCGGCCAAAGCAAGCGGATTGGGTTGGCCATTACCAGATGGACTGACCAGCAAAGCGTTAAATGCGCGCCTGTTTCCCCAACGTCAAATCAAGCCAGAGCGAATTCCTCAGCCAGACTGGACAAATGTACACAAAGAACTGCGACGCAAAAGCGTCACGCTGAGTTTGGTGTGGGCAGAATACCGCCAAAGTAACCCCGATGGTTACAGCTACAGTCAATTTTGCGTGCGCTATCGCGCATGGGCAAAACGACTCAAGCCGCACATGCGCTTCAAGCATTTGGCGGGTGAAAAGGTGTTCGTCGACTATGCTGGGCATACGATGCCTATAATCGACAAAGAAACAGGCGAAATCACGCAAGCCCAGATTTTTGTTGGGACGTTGGGCGCAAGCAACTATACATTCGTTGAAGCCCAAGCCAGCCAAAACCTGCCGAATTGGATTGGCGGTCACGCTAGAATGTTGGCGTTCTTTGGTGGTGTGCCAGAGGTCATCGTGCCTGACAATTTGAAAGCAGGTGTGACCAAGCCAAACCGCTACGAACCAGACCTCAACCCAACGTATCATGAGTTTGCCAAACATTACAATGTCGCCGTCGTGCCAGCGAGGGTACGCAAGCCGCAGGACAAAGCGAAAGTAGAAACGGCCGTTCAAATCGCAGAGCGCTGGATATTAGCACGCCTGCGTGACCAGCAATTCTTTAGCATTGCCGAATTAAATGCCGCCATTGCACCACTTTCAGCCGAATTGAATCAACGTACAATGCAACATTTAGGCGTATCGCGCTGCGAGCTGTTTGAATCACTCGACCGCCCAGCCCTCAAAGCACTGCCGAAGGAGCCCTATGAATACGCCGAATGGAAGCGAGCTAAAGTTCACATCGACTACCATGTGCAGTTCGACAAACGATTCTACAGTGTCCCCTACAAACTAACGGGTAAGCGTATCGATGTACGCGCCACCGAGAATACGATTGAGATTTATCACGAGCACAAACGGGTTGCTTCTCACAGGCGGCTGACGCGCAAAGGGCATTACGCAACCATCCGTGACCATTTACCACCCAAACATCAAGCCATTGCAGATTGGTCACCTGAGCGCTTCCTCAATTGGGCAAATGATATTGGTGACAAAACCAACACCCTCATCGCTGCCGTGTTGGAGCAGCGACCACATCCCCAGCAAGCGTATCGCTCCTGTCTAGGCATCCTCGGTCTGGCGAAAAAGTATGGCAAAGAACGTTTAGAAGCTGCCTCTCAGCGTGCTTTGGCTGCCAAACTGTACAGTTATCGAGGCGTACGCAATATTCTCGATAACCAACTCGACAAAGTGCCGCTTGAGCCAGCGGTGGGAACGCCGCAGCCAGCACACGCTAATATTCGTGGCGAACACTATTACCAGTGAGATTTAGCCCATGTTGACACAACCCTTACTCGATAAATTATCTCAACTGCGCCTCAATGGCTTTCGTGGAGCGTTCGAGCAGCAGCTTGAGCAACCCAGCTACCAAGCGCTCAGCTTTGAAGAACGGCTTGGTTTGCTGGTTGACGTGGAATTGACGCGCCGCGCCAACAATAGTCTCAAACGACGCATCCGAGCCGCTAAATTTCCAGTAGCCGCCACGATTGCTGACCTCGACCTCAATCCGCAGCGCGGCCTCAAGCGATCGCAGATTTTGCATCTAGCTCAGGCTGAATGGGTTGGTCGCCACCTCAATGTCATTGTGCTTGGTGCGACTGGTGCAGGCAAAAGCTACTTGGGCAGTGCCCTTGGTCGTGCGGCCTGTGAGGCTGAGTACAAAGTCCGTTACTTACGCACCTCACGCCTATTACAAGACTTGCATTTAGCTCAGGCTGATGGTCATCACGCAAGTGCCTGTAACCGATTGGCACAGCCGAATTCCCGATCCCACGATTGGTGATGCCTTGCTGGACAGGCTGATCCACGCTGCCTACCGGCTCGAATTGGTTGGTGAGTCTCGTAGAAAGCTCTATTCTCCGTTGCGGGATGATATGGAGTCGTTGTAACATGTGGCTTCCAGCGTTGCTGCGGCGGTGATCGTTTTCACGCGACTGGGTGATCGTTTTCAGCCAGAATCGTTGATCGCTTTGAACCAGACCGACCGATCGTTTTCATAAGAATACGCAAACAAGAACAAACGGTCTAAAATGCAGCGCCTAACACAGTCAATGTCGATGCTGGAGCCGAACCCTATGATTCTGATAACCAATTCGCTGTGGCCAACGCCTAGACTCGATCTAGCTAAAACGCAGTTACATGCTGCGCTGCTGCAAAAGCAGCAACAGGTGAATGCGCAGTCTGGCGACATGCTATTTATTGAGTTGGTTATTTCCTACGATGGCATGTTTGAGGTCAAGCTCAATAATGTAGAGGACGATCACGGTCAAGGGGAGAGCTTTGATTTAGATGAAGCGTTCCAGCAAGCATTGGACATGCTGATTGGAATGCGTGAGGCACATCTTGAAGCTGTTCAGGCTGAACGCCCTGAGCTACCCGATTTTGTATACAGACGGTTCCCCTTGAAGCGGAAACCGTAGGGGATTGTCACGTTTGCCAGATATTAGTGAACGAAAGCCCCCTTTGCATCGCTAACCGGCTGCTTTCAGGTGAATTTTCGGCCGAAATCGCTCTTGATCCTGCCCCGTATGTCAATTTTGCCACCTTTAGGCCTTCTTGAGCAATCCTGTCCAAGACGCGCTCAATTCGCTTGCTAGGTAAGGAGATGTCTAGCTCGATCCATAGCGCCTCACGGTTGAAATCATCAATGATATTTAACGTTCGAAATCGCCTCCCACTAGTCAAACTGTCACTCATGAAATCAATTGACCAACACACATTTGGTTGCTCTGGTGCAACCAAGGGCTTTGGATTGCGGCTTGGAACACGTTTTCTCGGCTTCACACGCAAATTTAGCTTCATTTTGCGGTAAACACGCCGAATTCGCTTGTGATTCCATCTGTGCCCTTCTAATCGCATCCACTGAATCATCTTTTTGCAGCCCCAACTCTTATACTCTGCCGCTAATCGCGTCAGCACCGACTCAATTTCACTGTCATCTTTCCGCTTGGCCGCACATCTTAAGGCGCAGCGGCTGATTTGAAATACTCGACCCGCTTGTCGCTGGCTCAAACCGTGCTTCTTGATGCCCCATTCGGCTAATGCTCGCCGCTCCGGCACCGTCACGACTTTTTTTCGAAAGTCTCTTTCAAGACCCTATGCTCCAAACTGAGTTCTGCATACATCGCCTTCAACCGTTGGTTTTCAACTTCCAAGTCGCGCAAGCGTGTCAACTCTTTCGCTTCCATCCCACCATATTTCGTCTTCTATTTGTAGTAGGTGCTTTTGCTGATGCCATGTTCGCGACAGATATCTGCTACTGCAACGCCTGCTTCTCCCTGCTTCAATCTGTTGATAATCTGACTTCCACTAAATTGCGTCTTTTTCATCGAATTTCTCCGTCTTTCATTATCACGGATAATCCCACTTTTGATTGGTTCTACTTTAAGGGATCTTTACCACATAAGTAGTCCCCTTTTGGGACAATAAAAGGGGCGGAGCGGTCACGCACTCCGCCCCCTGGGGTGTGCCTTCGGCACTTAGTATTGGAGGAAAACACTTTATAGTATTTGCTTGCCACTAGTGGACTATAACGTTAACTGTCAACATTTTTCCTAGGCCCCTAAATCGGAACATAGCCTCCTCCCAGACGGGATTGAGCGAATATAAAAGCTAAGAACATGAAAAAATTTGCGTTACACTGTAAATAACTTTGCTTTGCTGATTTAATCAAACGATTATTGCGTATCAAGCTAATCTAACTTTGTCTTTGACGCCTCGCATCAAAAATTTCTATCTCTGCCGCTTCTGGCTGTATCTTTCACATCACTTTTTTGTCCGCTGTATCAGATCAAGTCTCGTCTATCACACTCTCCTTAGAAGTTAGAAATTCAAACAACCCAAAACCACCTATGTTAGCTGGCAGTGCAACAACGTGTGCTGTCGCTACATGTCCTACTTCAGTTCGCAGTCGGATCGGTTGCTGAGTTGCCCACGCCAATTTCAATATCTGATCGGTATCTGCCAGTATTGCAAAGCTCCAAATCAAGCGTTGTGTTTTATCGCGCTGTAGTGGATTTTTGCTCATCGCTTTGTACTCTTTGAGTCCGACGCTCGCGATCTGCCGACCGTCTGAACCATCTACAACGGATAATCTTATCATTGTGTCCATCTATTCATCCGATTTAAACAGGTCCAGTTTGGCCGAATTGTTACCCGCCCCACGTGTACTTCCTGCTCGTGTCCCGATTCGTCCTTCATACACAATCTTCGGTGCCTTGTACTGCTTCCGCCTTGTTACATTTTTTGTCATCATGTATTTCCTTTCATAAACCCGTCTTTGCTTTCGCAAAGAGTCTCCATAGGTGTCACGACAGCGGATGGCGGCCACGCTGAGCTTGTGTTTGGATACCCAAACGTGCAAAAAGCGCCCGAATACTGCTAACCGCATAATTTACGTTAAATTGCGCCGCAATCCATGCCGCTCCATCGGCCAATGTTTCAAATGGCTCTTGCAGATTATGCGCAATTAAAGCCCGCTGTTGTTCGAGCGTTAGCCGCGATTCGCGATGGACCCTATATCCCAATGCGTAATAGATGCCCATGCGCTGATATGAACGAATTAGTTGCTGCAACATCAACAGGGGTACACAGCTTATACTGGCCGCCTCATCTAGTTCCATTCCACTCTGAAGCAAAATCAGCGCATGCAGTTTACGTTGCTTATCAGGATGAGGCTCCTGTTGCCACAACTCGCGTAACGTGTCGATGCTATCTTTCCATTCGGTAATTTGATATTGACGCATAATAGACAGAACGTAAATTGGTCAGTGTGTTATGAGAAAAGTGGGGGCGGCACGCTCGCAAGCATGCCGCCCCATGTCACTTTACTCCTATCGTCGTCTCACAGACTGATTGGGTGAATGCAAAAGTTTGTTGCTCAGCAAAGCAAGTGCAATCGCAGCACCTAGCCACCAATATCCACGTTGTGCAGCTGTCAGTTGAGTTGAGCGTAAATCGACTCGCGTTGTTTCTGGGGAAGCAAATGCAAAGTCAATCGTCCAATCAGTTACAGAATCGGCCGATAAAACACTCAACCCGTGCACAGACTCACCCATCGGCTCACCATCGCCCAATGTAACCTGATTGCTACAGATGCCATCGACTTGCGGCGTCGATGAGTAGATGGCGTTGTGGTCGCTGTTGTCATCATCCTCATCGGTGCTTCCGGCAAGCGCATCGGTGACAATGTAAGGTACATCACCTGCACCATACCAGAGCGCACCGCTGCTAGTGAACTCGTCTGCGGCAACACAGACAACATATGTGCCCGCAAGTAGATTCTCAAACTGATACGCACCGTTTGTCGTCGTTTCTGTTAGGAACGGCGTCGCTTCAAGCGTTCCTGAGATGACTCTGTACAACAACATCGTTGCGCCGTTGACTGGTGTGTCAGTCCCGTCGTTGTACATGCCGTTGGCGGTTGGTTCGCCATCGATCCATACAAAATTGCCGATGCCATACCGTAGCGCGAAACCAAAGTCGTACGTTGCGATTGGGTTGCTTTCGGCCGATGGGTCGCTGTTCTGCGTCACATTGACCGCTCCTTGAGTAGGGGCTGCTACTACGCCGCTATGGCTGTCGCTGTCGTTTTGGTCGTTGCCGCCGCTGCCTGTTGTGTCAACCAACGTTGGCGTCATGCCAAACGGTGTCTCAACCGAGATGCTGTACGCTGGCTGCCCCGCCGCTGGCGTCGTTGTGCCGCTGGCACCGCGATAATCCTCATCTAGCAGCAGGTTGCCGAAGCTGTACCAGCCTGCTTGCGTCCCAGCCGTGTATGGGTCATCCCCCGTCACTGTCGTGACCACAATCGAGATGTTGGTCGGATACGTAATCCGCAGCGTCACCGTCACGCCGTCGATGCCTAACTCGCCGTTGTCCTGCACGCCGTCACCGTCCGTATCGTCCCAGACGAAGTTGCCAACCGCCGCTGGGTCAACGTAGTATCCAAAATCGGCCGTCAAGTTGTCTGCACCCGAGATGTCCGCGCCGCCATACGGGTCGGCCTGACTGTTGTCCGTTGTGTCCGCCGCGCCCAAGCTGTGCCAGTAGCCAGCCAGCACGCCATCCACATCGGTCACGTCAACGACGTAGTTGCCATCGGGCAACCCCGTGAACAGGTAGTTTCCATCGTCACCACCCGTCGCCGTGATGCTTGCCGCCGTCGTTGTGGAGCCAACCAGCGGTTCACCCGCATCGACCACGCCGTTGTCGTTGAGGTCTTTGTACAAATCGACCGTCACGCCGCTGATGATCGGCTCTGTTGCGTTGCCATCCCAGACCCCATCCGCATCAACATCTGTCCAAACAAGGTTGCCCAAGTTGTACGGCGTCGTTGCGTAGTAGCTGAAATCTTGATCGAGGTTGACAGGATTACTTGGCGTCAACGTCACGCCGACACCTGCGTTGTCGTCATCGTTATCTGGGTCATACGTGTTGGTCATCCCTTCCAGCACGCCGCCGCTGGCGAAGTTGCTGGCTGGAATCGTGACCGTATACGTTGTATTGAGCGGTAAATTGCCGAAGTAGTAGTTGCCGTTCTCATCCGTGACCGTTGTGTAGGTGTTGCCGTTCTCATCTGTCAACACCACCGTCACGCCCTCAATGCCCGGCTCGTTGCCCTGCGTTGCATCACCGCTGTTGTCGCTGTCAAACCAAACGGTGTCCCCAATCGCGCCCAACGCCGTCGCGGGTGGATAGCTAAAATCCTCCACGCGGCTGTGTGGATTGCCTGCACCAACCGTTACCGTGCTGCTGCTGTCGCTGCCGCCATCGCTGCCGTCATAGGTCGAAACGGGGCTGACATAGGGGGGCAAGCTGTTTGTGTCAATCTGCACCGTGTAGTCGTCAGCATCCAGACCTGTGAACAGGTAGTAGCCCGTCTCGTCTGTGACCTCGCTCCCGATCAAGTTGCCACCGCTGTCGTATAGATTGACCGTCACGCCAGCAATACCTGGCTCACCACCTTGCGTGCTTTGGTCGCCGCCGCTGCTGTCGATGTCAAACCAGACCGTATCACCGAGCGTGTACGTCGTGCCGCTTGGGGGATAGCTGAAATCTTGGTCACGGTTGTCTTCACCCGTGCCGAGCGTGACGCTGCTTGTGCTGTCGCTGCCGCCGTCTGGGTCATAGGTCGGCGTGGTTGTGAACCCTTCTGGCAGCGTCGCGGTATCCACCGTGACGGTGTACGCTCCCGCTGGCAGATTCGG
>JACLAD010001297.1_pt1 | contig 17656 bp, 14 predicted proteins | sample 8027901 | NCBI WGS metagenome assembly JACLAD01 (sample SAMN15725071, study PRJNA655200) | protist metagenome | isolation source: fluorescence activated cell sorting (FACS) single amplified genomes of... | place: Spain: Blaines Bay Microbial Observatory, Mediterranean Sea | collected 2016-07-05 | reverse complement strand
GTATTCCTCTCAGCAGACTAAGCACTCAATTCCTGTTGTTCTGGTTGGTAATCTTAGTGTTGGGGGTAATGGAAAGACTACTTATGTCATTGAACAGGTTCGCGATTTGTTGCAACGGGGCTATCAAGTCGGCGTGATCACCAAGGGCTATGCTAGACGTTATCCGTCCTCAACTATTCTTGTCGATCATGCTATGCCAGCTCATATTATTGGTGATGAAGCTGCTTTGATTTGGGCAAAAACTCAGGCTCTGATTTGTGTTTCTCCTCAACGCAGCAAGGCTTGTGACATTCTTGCTCAGGTAGGTTGTAATGTCGTTGTTTGTGACGATGGCTTGCAAGATTATCTTTTTTATCGTGATATTGAGGTATCTTTATGCGCTGAATCTAGCCTTGGCAATCGTATCTTGCTTCCGATTGGACCGTTAAGAGAGCCTCTATCGCGTGCCAAGTTCTGTGATTACTGTGTCGCTCAAGGGTCCTCATCCTTGCCCAGCGATTCTATCATGACCTACGAGATTGATGCGATTACTAACCTTGCTACAGGTGAGATTCACTCTTCCTCCACCTGGCCATACTCAAAGGTCGTTGCATCTCTTTGTGCCATCGGAGCGCCCGAGAGATTTACTAAGCTCCTTACGAAAGAGGGTTTTACGGTACAGCCAATCGTTCTCCCTGATCATGCACTTATTTCTGGCAGTGATTTGAATCAAGCAACGCTGCCCACCATTTTTATCACTGAGAAGGATGCCATTAAGCTGACAGCTACCTCTGGGTCACATGCCATTTGGGTTGTTAGTATACGTGCTCAATTCTCTAATGCACACTTTGAACAGGTTGATCAGAGACTGCGTCAGTGCATTTCGCAAAGACAAGATCAACATCTCGATCAACCTCTTTATGATAACTAGGAATCACTTCAGGTTTTTTGTTGATATAAACTCAAAAATTTCGATATTGCTATTTTAATAAGTCACTATTTATCGTACAATAGGCAACATTGCCGGGGTGGCGAAACTGGTAGACGCGTCAGATTCAAAATCTGATAGTGGAAACACTGTGTCGGTTCGAGTCCGACCCTCGGTAATTAATCGGAATCTATTATGACCAGTAGTCAATTAAACAAACATCATTTTCTTTTGGTATTATCTTTTTTAGTCGGGCTTTTGTACACTTTAGTCAATTTATATCCCGATGTGCCTATTTTGACACTCAACCCCTTGCCTGGTAAAACACTATCGCTTGCCTCTGTTCAGGATTTACTTTCTGATGCGCCATCTAAGCTGTCTTCGGGTGTTGTGGTCAAGCATGATGTTGAGAATGATCAATATTATTTTCAATTTCAGTCTGTAGACCAACAGATGCAAGCAAAAGACTATCTCAATAGTCGGTATCGATCTGATCTGCTTGCAAGTCCTAATCTTAGAGCCAACTATCCTGCATGGATGCGCTATGTCGGTGCCTCACCGATGAAACTGGGTCTTGATCTGCGTGGTGGTGTCCACTTGACACTGAACGTGGATGTTGAGAACAGTTCTATGAGTCGCTCTGATGCTAATTCTGTTGACCTAATAAAAAAGATACAACCTCTAGAGCTTGACTATGATACTGCTGATTTCAATGATAAATCTCTTGTCTTAAGTTTTGCCTCTTCAGAAGTGGCTCAGCATGCGATTGCAAAGCTACAGCAGTCCACTCACTTTGATGCTAAGTTAGACAAGGATACCATTGTGATCACCCCTAATTTGCAGATGCATACTGACCGAACCAATTACATCATGCAAAAAACATTAGAGAGTATTCATCGTCGGGTTAACGAACTTGGTCTGAGCGAAGCTGTTATTCAAAGGCAGGGTCAAACACATATCAACATTGATCTACCGGGTATCCAAGATATTCAAAGAGCCAAGGATATTATTGGAAATACTGCCACCCTGAGCTTTCATATTGTCACAAGTTACGATCCAGCTCATCCGGTGTCAGGTACAGATATCTTGCTTGATATGAAAGAGACTGGATCAAAGTTATGGTTGGATGCTCAGTCTGTGTTATCTGGTGACGAAATCAATTTTGCCATCTCCAGCTCTCAGCAAGGTAAGCCTATCATTCAATTACAGTTAAGCGGCGGTCCTGGTGAGGAGTTGTTTTACAACGCCACTGCAAGAAACAAAGGCAAACACTTGGCTATTGTCTATCAGGAAAGCATGGTGGATCCAATCACAGGCGAACGCACTATGCGCAAGAATGTTATTAGTGCGCCCCGCATTAATTCTGCTCTGCGCGGTAGCTTTGTCATTGAGGGTATGCGCTCAAATCAAGAGGCTGAAACACTGGCCTTGTTGCTGCGCTCTGGGTCCCTGGCTGCACCTATCGATATTGTCCATGAGACCACTGTTGGACCTAGTATGGGTGAGGACAATATACAGAAAGGTATTATCTCAATAGGTATTGGTTTCTTGGTCGTTATTGTCTTCATGTTGGCCTATTACCGTTTGTTTGGCGTTATTGCTAACCTGGGTCTTCTGTACAACCTGGTTCTCATTGTGACTTGCTTGTCTTTCCTCGACGCCACCATATCCCTTCCATCGATGGCTGCTATTGTTTTGACTGTTGGTATGGCGGTTGACGCTAACGTACTGATCAACGAACGTATCCGAGAAGAGATTCGTCTCGGATCTTCCATTAGCCAAGCCATTTCTCAAGGTTATGACAAGGCCTTTGCCACCATTCTTGATGCAAACGTTACGAGTTTTATTGTTTCTATCGTCCTGTATGGGCTTGGCTCGGGAATGATTAAAGGCTTTGCTGTCACGCTCATCATAGGATTGTTTTGTTCTATGGTTAGCTCTGTCTATGCAACAAAGATCATTGCGATGACGCTTCAGCCCCGCATTACCAATCTATCCAAAGCAATAGGTATTTGATCATGGAGTTTTTCAGTCACAACACCAAAATCCCTTTTATGGCAATCAAAAACAAAACCTTTGCCCTGTCTATCGGTGTCATGTTGTTGTCTTTTATCGCGATTTTTACGAATGGTTTAAAAATGGGCCTTGAGTTTACTGGGGGTATACAGATGGAGGTTGCTTTCAGCTCTCCTGTTGATCTCTCTGTGGTTCGCGAGTCTTTATCAACCGTTTCTCACAACATCAGTATTCAGTCTATTGGTGGATCTCGTGATGTGCTACTACGTGTACCTAGTACAGACGATAAAGGACTCCAATCTAAGATTGAATCTGTTTTGGCAGAGCAGTTTCCCCATTCCTCAATCTCTCATGTTGAATACATTGGCCCGCAAATTGGTCAGGAACTTCTTACAGAAGGTCTCAATGCAGTCATATTTGCTCTCATCTTGACCATGTTCTATATTGCGGTCCGATTTGAGTATCGTTTTGCACTTGCAGCAATTGTTGCGCTTCTACATGACCCTATCATTACCCTTGGTTTCTTTTCATATTTTCAAATAGAGTTTGATCTTATCAGTATGGCCGGTATACTGACTGTCTTGGGTTATTCACTCAACGACACCATTGTGGTATACGATCGTATTCGCGAGAACTTTTCTACACATCCTGATAAACCAATCGTCGAGTCAGTTAATTTGGCTATTAATGAAACGCTATCTCGTACCATCATTACTTCCCTTTTAACATTAATGGCTGTTTTGTCTTTGTTGTTTTTTGGTGGCGATTCATTGGCAGGATTCTCCATTGCTTTGACCATTGGTATCATCGTTGGTACTTACTCAAGTATCTATGTTGCAGGAGCTCTTGCCGTTGTTTTAGGTCTGACCAATCGTCCTGAACCCCGACTAAAGCCTCAGCTTGTACGTTCTTAGGAGTCACTTGGATGTTTCGTGCTTATCTTAATACTGCATCAACGCTTCTGCGTCAATCCAGTAAATATATTTTACAAAACATGGATCGCATTGATCGTGTTAAATTTTCAAAAAACCCTAAAACCAAACAAACTGAGAATTCTGTCGAACTCGCGATTGAGGCTGAAATCATCACACGTCTTCATGAGTTGTATCCAACGCATAGTATTCTCTCAGAGCATGCCGGACTTGTTGAGGCGATAGAGGCGCAATCTGATGAGCATTTTGTCTGGATTCTCGATCCTATCGACGGATCTGCTAACTTTGTCAATGGACTGCCTGACTATGCTGTGTGTCTGTCCCTATTTGAAAACCGTCGGTGTGTGATGGCCCTTGTTTACCAACCAGTTACTGATGATTTGTTCACTGCGACTCTTGATCATGGTGCACTCTATAACGGAAAGAAAATCCGTGCGAAAAAAACACAGTCACATCATTCACCAGTGGTTTTGTTGGCTGGACATCATCCCTTTCTTGATGTGGTGTCTGAACTCAGCGCTGTCAGTAAGCTCAGCTTTGATCTTGATCAAATACGCTCAATTGGATCTGTCAGTTTATCACTTGCCTACCATGCCACTGGAGCAAGCGATGTTTTTTATGCTCGCAATGTATCTATTTGTCAGGCAGCGGCCGGTCTTTTGATTGCATCGGAGGCCGGTGCAACTGTTAAACAAAATCGATGTGGTGATATCATGATTGCCCGAATCATGAGCACCCTCTCTGCTAAGAGTTAGTTACTTAGTTTTTATGTCTCTTCTCATGGACGCTTTACCCGCTTCAACACTTAATCGTGTATCCATTCACCGGATAGTCTATTATTTTGCTCTGCATGCACTCTTTGCCGCATTTACCTCATTGTCATTATTTACGTCCACGCCCCTGTGCAGTTTTTTTGCTGCCATTGGGCTGGTTTATTTTGCTACTTTGCGTCAACCATATCGCACGCAATTGCTTTCTCTTGTCACTTATTTTTCTTTTGTTCTTATCAGCTCGTCGTATTGGCTAGCGTACTGCTTGTTTGACTTTTTACAGATCAATAATGTTATTGCTGTTGTACTTCTTCTATTTCTTTTTGTCTGTGTTAGCCTGATTCTCTCCATTCCAGCTGCTGTTCATAAGTATTTAACTTCTCTTCACCCATACACTTTTTCATTTTCTTTGCTTTTCATTGTTTTTGAATATCTCAGAATGCAAACATTCTTGGCTTCACCTTGGTTAAACAGTGCAAATAGTGCCTATAATATTTCTCTTTTTCGTCATTTGTTACCCATCGGTGGTATTTATCTGACTGGTTATGCATTTTTGCGTTTTGCAGAAGCAGTCGTTCATATTCTTCACGGTCGCTATGATAAAGATGCACGCTCTCTGCTGATTTTATGTCTGGTTACCTCTTGCTATCAACTTATACCTCTTTTCTACAAAACATCTATTCCCCAAGATCAAATCACTGTCCGCCTACTCCAGGCTAATCATAATCACCTTTTGTCTCGTGACCCACAGCAAGACTGGCAGGATTACATCAACTTGCTTGATATGAGTTCTGCTGATGACTTTACACTTTTTCCTGAGGGATCGATTTCGTTCTCACAGGATGATATGAGTTTATCAGAGTTCTCAAAGTATCATTTTTTAAAAAACAGCGCGGTTGCGTTGAATTATCGAGGCAATGGCTTTTTTACGCCAATGTTGGTTGGTGCCAATGATGTCCATGGTATGTACCACAAACAACAATTGGTGCCTTTCGGTGAATATTTACCCTTTGCCGATTTATTTGGCGCTTATGTCTCTTTTTTCAATTCGCATCAGTCCGCAAAAACCTCAGCTTCAACTGAACTTTTTCGCTATCATGATTTCAGCTTTCAGCCGTTAATTTGCTATGACCTTTTCTTTACCTCTCATGCTAAGCGTCACATGCGTTCGGCTGATGCCATTATCGTCTCTGCAGAAAATACCTTTTATCGCGATTCTGTTTTTCAACCCATGTTCATTCGTGCTGCACAAATCAGGGCCTATGAGTCACAAACACCTGTATTGCTTGCTATGAATAGAGGCTATACAAGTCATATTTCCTCATCCGGGGATTTGATTGGACAGCTTCCCTATGATCATCAAGGCGTTCTCTTGTCTAAGATCACCAAAAAGAATCAATCATTTTCTCCCCCTTATCTTTATCTTGATGACTTAACTGTGCTATTTTTATTGTGCCTTTTTGAGTCCTCTCATTTATTTTATCTTCGTTTTCTTAGAGTTCGTCAATCAATTATTCGAGAGGAATAGCATGCATCATTTCGTTGTCGTCATGTCTCATACAACACACCCAGGTAATATTGGTGCGGCCGCGCGAGCCATGAAAACCATGGGCATGACTGAGTTAAGGTTGGTGCAAACTGTTTCTCATCAAGATCCGGTTGCTTATCATCGCTCCAGCGGAGCAGAAGATCTCTTATACAATGCTAAATCCTACGACTCTTTGGCCTCTGCACTCTCTGATTGTCATTACACTATCGCGACCAGTGGCCGACATCGAGCCTCGTCCAATCCACAATGCATCTGCGCAAGAAAACTCCCTAGTCATCTTTCAACACTTGTCTCACCCTCAAGAATCGCCTTGGTCTTTGGCAATGAGCAGAATGGACTTGACAACCAGGATATACAACAATGTCATTTGCAGGTAGCTGTTCCAACCAATCCGGACTTTAAGTCGCTTAATGTGGCAGCTTGTGTCCAGCTTATTTGCTTCTTGTGTTCTGAATATCATAGCTCAGAAATTAAGCACTCATCTGATAACAGAGCAACTCATGACCAGATTAATGCTCTCATCAACACTTTATCTGTGCATGTATTTGAGCATGAAACTGACAAATCTTTGCATGATATCAATAAACTACGTCAATTATCTTATCGCTACCAACTCAGTTCTGACGAAGTTGACTTCGTTCATGGTGTGATTAGGCGACTGGTTAAACAAATCAATTAATCTAGAATTCTATGCCTAACTCAGGATCATTGTAACTACCTTCGTGATGCGTTGCTATCTCCATGTCTCTGATAGCTTTACTAATGGGTTCTTCTAGCTCGCTAGCTTCTACTTTCTCTTTGTGTTTGCTCCACGAGATATTCGTGCAGGTGTGTCGTTTGACACTGATGAGTACACACATACACAACCAACTGATCGTTGTCCCAATGAGGGCTGTTGCGGTTTCTTCTTTTACACTGGTTCCAGATGCCATAGCGATTAACATCGCGTTGATTGAGTTGACAAAGCAACCAGTAATGATTGCAGCTGTTGTTTTATAGCCCCATGATATCGACGCTTTATTGTAAAAACCTATACAGAATTTGATCATATCGACCACTCCATACATCTCAACTCCCGTCACAATCATGTGTAAAAAGCTCAGTTTTAGCACAGACCCTAATTCTTCTGTCGTGTGTATTCTATTGAGTATGTAGTTCCCAGCAAGCGAGGGAAAAAAGAATAATATTCCCATTTTGCATACCAACGTCAATTCGGATTTGTGAGCTTCATTGCTGACTGGTTCGCCTTTTTTGCTATCTAACATAATTATTTTGATTATACGCTGAATGGGTACTTAATGGCATCGTGATGTTGGTAATTTGTGACTTCAAAATCATCTAAACTGACCCATGTTTCAATGTCACTTAGTGACCTGATTTTGGGATTGATATACATCTTAGGACTGCTAAACGGCTTACGGCAAACTTGCTCTCGCATGAGTTCAACCTGATCTTCATAGATATGACAATTGACAATTTTGTGGTGACCTAAGCCTGGTTTTTTACCAGTGATCTGAGCCATTAACGCAAGGAGAGTGTAGACTTGAACCATATTGAAGTTCAGCCCCAGAGGCACATCACATGATCTTTGGGTGCTATTTAGGTAGAGTTTATCTCCAAGGAGTGAAAAGTGGTGACTGTACATGCACGGGCGTAAACATCCCATATCGAATGCTCCAGGGTGATAGAAGGTATATATCTCTGATCTATCGTCTATGCCATTTTTTAGATTGTTGACTATCTTTTCAAGCAAATCCACTGGCTCTCCGTTTGGTGATGGGAAATTTCTGCCGACTGCTCCATAGACCAGTCCCATGTCGTCCTCACCTTGTCTGTGAGGATTGTTGAGCCAGGCTTCGTTATGATTGGCATTCATATCCCAGGTTTTGGTGCCCAGGTCACGGAAATTCTTGGCACTGCGGTACCCTCTTATATAACCCAGTATCTCAGCAACAGCTGACTTCCAGAAGCTTTTTCTTGTCGTGACTAGAGGGAAAACGCCTTTCTCAACATCATACACGAAGTCCGCATTAATCACTGTCAGGCATTTTTTTCCGGTTCTCTTATTGTGGACCCAAACGCCCTCATTAAGAATTCTATTGCACAAATCTAAATATTGTTCCACTGTGGTATGCCGTTTTTTTCTTATAGTAGCATAGCTGCTAGGTCATTCCTAACATTTTCACATGGTAATCTCTTGCTCTGCAGAGGTGGTTATTATGATTGATTGATGTTAGGTAGCTGATAATCTCTGACTGTGTTTGTCTTTATTGGTATCTAGTGCGCATGATGATTCTATAGAATTGGGCTCAAGGGTCTTGTCACCCAGTCGTTCGTTGCACTCTAGTGCTTGATGATGCATGCTCATGGTCAAACCCACAGCTGTGCAGCAATTGGCTACTTGTTGGCTCGTTGCGAAGCTGATGTTTGGTATTTGATTCATGTATGACCAGTTCATCCTAATGCACATACGTGATAGGATCAGTAGAGAGGATAGATTGAGCCCAACTACAAGCGGTTTTGTTCTGAGATTTTTCATAGCAGTACTCGCGGTGTGGATAACACACGATGCCCATGTTAACATACTGATTCCCAGCTTGATTGTTTTTGCTGGCACCCCAAATCGACTGGCGCAGAGTGTTGTTATTTGCCTTGATGCATAAAATATGGATAGTGCTGTGAGGTGCAGCTTATCTTCTAGCGGAAGTTGTTTTATCCACCACGTCGTTTTGATCATGCTGCTTACCAGTTGATTGACTCCCCATGTTGTGTCTTTGTGGGATTGAATCCATCCTATTCCTTCTGCAAATGCTGCGTATACAACGATGGCGTTATCCATGATTACTTGTAATGCCACCATGAAAAGTGTTGACTCAAAGTAGCTCAGATAAAGCAGCATCACTGCACACGTTACGATAGCGTTGCTACACTCCAGCCATATAGGGTTTTGAATATTGTGTGTATGAAACTTTTGCATTATTAATCTCGTTATGACAGTTCGTAGCTTTGGGACTCTATCACCGCCTCGTCATCTCTCTGCTCATGATCAATACCAGTTGGTTCTTCTGCTTGAGTCTTTTTCCTTATCTTTTGCATGGTCGAAGACACAGGGTTTTCATAATCATTATCGGCTCTTCTTTGATACATCTGATAACTGCTTAGCAGTGCAAATTCACAGTATTGATCGATGCAAAACCAGTTTCCTGTGTTGACGATTTTGTTTAGGCTGATATGTTTACCGTTTCCAATTATGATGATCAATGACGTCAGTGCCCATGCAAGCAGCGCTTGATTTTCACTGCTATTTTTATTCCAAGAGTCTCCTAGAATCACCCCATTTGCCAGCAAACCACCTATTTCTATGAAGCATAAGTATGGCCAAGGATAATACGTGCTCAGAATCAATTGGAAAGGCGCTGGCATCACCAGACAAATAAGGGACAAGCATGCCACTGTTTTTGTAATGCTTGTTTGACAGATGTCCTTAAAGGTGAGTATCAGTGACTCACAAGCACCAAAAATCCCCCATCTATTGATTTGACCGTGCTTATGTCTGATCATTGCTAAACAGGCTTGTATTGCTAGGATTGGTACAATGAATTGATAGAGTGCATACTGATTGCCTAATGTGAAAATAATACCCCTAAGTAACTTTATTTCTGTGGGCAACCATTCTGAGAAAAGCAAAGGTGTTATGACTTTATCATACGCATGTAGACTCATTGCCCACAGTGATAGCAGGGTAATCCAGTAATTCAGATAGGCTAAGCCTGTTTTGATTTGATTTTTTTTAATTTTTACCATGTGATATTTTACCATTTTCTTATAAATAAGTCAAAATATCTCCCTCTTTTACTCTTTGGCTCAGGGTTTAGCTATCATCTGTCAACTGATGATCTTTTTTGCACACAATCGTTCAAACTTGTTATGGCTTGTCACCTTTTTGTGGTACGACTTTATCGTATTGATAGCAATCAATCAATGACTTAGCTTTATCATTTTTCTTTAATGTGTTATACTAATGGAAACTATTTTTTATCGGTATGTCGCGTTCATTGTATTTCGATTATATGGCAAGTACGCCCGTGCACCCCGAAGTGCGCGAGGTGATGTCGCGCTATTTGTCTGACGCCTACTCAGCAAACCCACATAGTACACACCACCAGGGTTCGTTTTGCCGGCAAGTTATTGAAGATTTAACCGCTCAAATGCTTGCCCACCTTGGTGCAAAGTCAGGTGACTTGATTTGGACCAGCGGTGCTACAGAGTCAATTAACCTTGCTCTTTTGGGTGTTGCTGAACAATATCAATATGCTGGAAAGCATATTGTTTCTGTCGTCACCGAGCACAGTGCAACATTGGAATCACTTAATGAGTTAGCAAAGAGAGGGTTTGAAATCACTTTACTCCCTGTTGATTCTCACGGCGCTCTGGATCTTAATTTACTGCGCGGTGCGCTTAGGTCTGATACCATTTTGGTTACTTTGATGCATGTTCATAACGAGATTGGTACCATTCAGGATATTGATGGTGTTTCTACAATCTGTGGCGAGCATGGTGTCTTACTACATGTTGATTATGCACAAACGATTGGCAAAATTCCCTTTACTCTTCATCAGGGTGTGTCTTTTGCTAGTTTTTCAGCTCACAAATGCTACGGTCCAAATGGTATTGGTGCCCTATTTATCTCAAATCGCAGACATTTGAAACGACAACTGCATGGTGGTAGTCAGCAGCATAAGAGACGTGCCGGCACATTACCACTTTTTCTGATCGCCGGATTTGTCAAAGCTGTTGAGTTGTCACAGGCACATATTTCGCAGGAGGTGAATCGCTATTTGCACTTTCAACAATACGCTCTGAACAATCTTTCTTCCAGCATAATACTCAATGGATCAGTCAGGCATCGTGCCCCTCAGAATCTTCACATTCTTTTGCCTGAATCAGTTTGTTTTAAGGCCATTGATACCATAAAAAACACCTACTCATTGTCTTCGCATTCTGCCTGTAATGAGAATGCCACATCGCACGTTCTTGATGCCATTGGTCTGACTGCTGAGCAACAGAAACGTTGCCTGAGGGTCTCTTTTGGTCACATGACAACTCATGAGCACGTCCAAGCACTTATTTATGCCATCAATGCGCTTGTGTGATTGATTCTCGCCCTCTGTACATTGGGTTGATTTTGCGATACTGTCTGATATCGCCCTTGGTTCAATGGTCATGCACAATCATCAATCATCACACCCTCCTGGTGTACCTGAGCATTATCAAATGATTCGAGCAACCGGCAATGGTTCGTGCGGACCCAATGCCTTGTCTATCATTTTTTCCTCGCTTTTACTTGTGGATGCATACAGAGATTTTGCGGTTGATTTAACTGAGTTTGCCATGGTTTGGAATCTTTTTTACGTTGATGACCCCATTGGCTTCCCTGACTGCGGAGGCACTGACCACAATCAGGCTCACAGACAATTTGTAGCTGATTCCATTGCTCATGCTGAGGAACAAGCGGCGTACAAAAATTATAAGTCGGAACTTGCTGAGCGTGTCAAGCAGAAAGTTCTCAAACGCTTGCATTTAAATCAGGGCGGTAGTTTCAAAGATATTGAAAAACTGCTGTCTCCTCTGTTGCGATTCAAGCATGTGTTGGGACAGAAAATCGACGAGCACCTTAAAAAACTCAGATCTTCCAAGGCAGACACACCCAGTACGGCTGCGGTGAAATCCTACAGAGACTCTTTTAACCAGACGTCAATCAATCATCTACGTTTTTTGATGACAGTCGCTTCTGATTACCCATCTTTATTGTCGCAATGTGCTGATTCAGCACGACATGATATGTCAAGATTTGTTCGCTCTAAGGCATATTCGTTGGGTGATTCATATGACAACTCGCCTGACTTTAGAACTTTTTTTGATCAACTTGCCATGGCTAGTTCAGCGGAGTTATTGCGATTGAACGTTAGATTTGCCTATGCTCACATTTTTGATCAAGATCTCGTCATCAATCGAGATGGCCAACGAATAAGCACTGGGGCAAATTTGTCCAATTCTATCTACGATACTTATCAAGAGCAATATCCCCATTTGCAACCATGTCAATTGATTGATCACATTGTACAAATCCAATCCAGGCATCATCCTTATGTTCACTGCCATCCAGTTGATCAGCAGGATGTACGTACTCTGTTTGAAGAGACTGTTGATGATGTGACTCGTCCGTGTGTATTTTTTGTATCTGTTATTAACTGGAACTGGTTACACTTTGATCCGACCATAGCTGTATCACTTGAAACGTATGCCATAGAAAACCACAAGACTGATTTTCTCAGTTTACTTGATAATCATCGAAGTCATCAGTCCTATGACAAGCGATCTGATGATGATGTGTATAATATTTTGAAGGTACCAGCACCAGTTTATGATTCATACCAATCATCAAATGTTATCTGCTCTTCCCCGATTAAGCGGCATTTTTTTGCCAAACTGCCCATCTTGGGTTGGTTTTCGCGATTGAAAAATATAACCCCTGACTTCCCAAGTCTATCCTATTATTCATCGGTAACTTTTCAATCACTGGCCCTCATCGGTGTCATGTGTGGTATTGTTGTACTACCGCTGGGTCTGTCTCTGGCATTGGGACTAACCATTGCTATGATATCAGTGATCTACTATCATTCAGAAGCAATTTCATTTCTATATCGATTTATTAGTCATTTTAGGCCCAATCAATTGATGCACAGTCTACAAAACGCACTGATGAAAAGATTCCCTAGACTTTCCTCATGGCATTGGTCCATGAAAAGTGTCCTAATGGCTGGATTACTGTCAATTCTCTATATCAATCGATCGTATTTTTTGTGTCAGGTGCTCATGTCTCTGCTTAGTGCTGTACTCGCCGCTACCACTATCCTGTCCTTGCAACAGAAAAAATGGTCTATTTTCTTTGATGGAGCTCGTGATGCTGCTACTGTGAAATCATCATCTCTATCGCACGCTCAGTTAAAACCTGAAGTTAGTGATATAAAGCAGCAGTCATCTACCCAAAATTTATCGCTTTTACCATCTTGGTTTGGAACTCTTCGCGAGTCATGGTTTTCAGTTCATTCAGCGTGGTTTAGGTAGCCTCTGTCGTTTTGTGGCACGGCTACTTGTTGACTCTCAGGCTCCTGAGTTTGCAGGGTTGCTTTGTCATGGCTATTTCGTTGCAAAGAATGATCTGTTTGATTTGTTATCACAAAAACCTGTGTTCCATTAAACTGTGTATTCAGGTATAATCAAAGTCGTTGAATTTAACTACGTATGATATGATTTATCTATGGCTTAAGGCTTTTCATCTAATTGCAATTGTCTGTTGGTTTGCGGGTCTCTTTTATTTACCCAGGCTTTTCGTATATCATACTGAGACTCATGATCAAGCATCCGATTGTCGTTTTCAGACCATGCAAAGAAAGCTTCACAATATCATCATGCTGCCTTCTGTTTTTGCGGTGTTACTGACAGGCTCGGGGCTTTTTTATCTGAATTGGCCCGTTTATCTCTCCAATCGTTGGTTTTTGCTCAAGATGGGATTGATTGCAACTCTCGTCGCCTTTCAAGCACGTTGCTACTGGCATTTACTTCAATTTCGTAAGGGTCAGAATAGGTACTCTCGAAAATACTTTATTGTACTCAATGAAGTTCCATCAGTGTTGTTGATTTCCATTATCATACTGGTGGTTGTTAAGCCTTTTCAGTAACTTTAATCGACTCGTTGTTCACTTGCGACTTGTATGTCTTGTGTTTTCTGCATCAATGATTTCGGGGAGTGCTATTCGCCTCCCCCATCATCATTTACAGTTGTGGCATGTGTCGTGACTTTCTCTTTGCAATTCTTTTTGCTGTCACAGGTACCAAAGCCACTGCTGGCTTGATCACTAATGGTCTTGTTGTTTCAAACAAGGCTGCCTTCAATTTATCTAAAAAATGCATAATCACTCCTTTGGTTGCTCAGTCTCATATAGTCTCTTTTTGAAAATAATCTGTTTTTTTTATTTGTTTTTTGAGGTTTCATATATATCCGCGATTCTTTTGGCTAATATCCTAACAATTAATGGTTTATATCTTAGATTATTGTCTCAGACGGCTTCTATTCTAATCACTATGGAGCCTGGTCAATTTGAAAACAGTTTACGCATATTGCATTGGATAAAATCTAATGTTAGATTGTACTATCCAACGGAGATCGTTTAATGAAAGCAAAAGTATATCCATCTATCACCAAGTCTTCGCAAAACCCCTTGATGTTTTTAGCTAGAAAACTTTACGCTTATCTGATACAACCCTTCGTGTCATTATCGTTGTTCGTGGGCAATATCATTTCTAGGATCATTCAATCACTGCGGGTTCTATCGATCTGTTTTTTGTGCATGGTGCTCATTATAGCTAGGCGCGTCATTTCTTATCTTTGCTCCGCTTACAAAAAGGTGCCTCGGTTTATCTCCGGACTCTTGGTCTATGCTGCTATCGCGCTTCTTGGTATTAAGTTTTATGCCTATCTTCCTGTTGCTTTGGTAGTCAGTTTTGCTGTACTAATGTCGTATGTATCAATTTCGATCGTCATTGACTTCACTTTGAGGACATGTCACATGCACCAGAGGTGTTTTGGATTCGTAAACCCCTACAATGAGACGGTGAAAACAAACACGCTAACTTTTGTAGATAAATTCGGGCAATACCTTCGTGATTTTGCTTTGGGTCTTCCTGAAGCATCGCGTTTGGATGCTCTCAAAGAACTCCTAGCGCAGGGCGTTTCCCTTGAGACTTGCACAAAACTTCCTGCTGGTGAAGCATCCCCAACAATTGCTAATTATCTTGAGCGTGCAGAGCAACAAGGTGCTTGGCAGCTGGTAACTTTGCTTCAATCTGAGCGCTCTCGATCACTTCTATTTAACCCGTTCACTTCGTTCTTGAACTATTTCTCTCAGTTATTTTTTCAGTATCCACGTGTTTTTGGAAGGGTCAACCCTTATAATCTGCAAGTCATCGACAACACCAAAAAATTTAATGTATTAACTGATAAGTACTTACGCGAAGGTGCGACTACCTGCGAAACGTCACCGCATTCAGAACAAGATCGCCAGGAGCTGCTAAAAAGTCTCACAGATTGCCTGTCTGAGGGTGTTGATTTCTCAAGATGCCAGCCAAATCAGTTACTTCGTATCGCTTCTCGCTACGGCTCGTGGCGATTTGTGTCACGGCTTCTTGATGAACAGTACTTTCAAAGCGCCATTCTCTCTCCCGTGTATCACGTAGCGGTTTATATGTCGCCTCTGCATCTGCCTAAGCTGGTTCGCCTACTAAATGCTGAGAAGCTTTCTGATGCACTCAAAAATAAATATGATACGTATTGTTATCTTGTTGCGCTTCGTATGGTGCTTGATGCTAATGATGAACTTTTATTGTCGTCGCTGTTTGATACTGCTAAGGACCATGAGATCAACTTTTCTGAGTTGAATACTGATACCAAGCACATCAGTACAAGTACTCTGAATTTAATTTACTCTATACTGGATGTTTCAATCAAAGAGCTTCCTATTTTGCCCATGTCTAACAATGATATTTTAGATTTTTTTAGCGAATCATCACGCATTAAGTTCAGCGATCAACAGTGCCACACATATCTTCCTGCAAGCATATCTTCTAATCAAAAGACTAGGGTTGCTATACTTGATCAACTGGTTAGTTTATTGGAGAGAGCCCCTGAAAAATTATTGAAATTGGCTTTCCAAAGAAGCAATGTCAATCTCTTCTTGGTGTTGTCGTACTACTACCCTGACTCTGTACTTAAGTCTCTCTCAGAAAGCGGTGAAAACGGCCATCCTTTGCTTCTAGACGCGCTTGAGCGTAATGACTTTAGACTTAGCTTCAGTTTGCTTCACTCCCTGCGCAATAGTCTTAAACCACTCTGTACTACCGAACGAGAGGATTTATCTGTAACGTTAATTGACGACTATTATCAAGCTGTCTGTGAACGTGGTGATTTAGCTCTGGTAGAATCGTTGCAGTATTTCAACTTTCACCCAACCGATGATATGGTTGACGACCTCATAAAACTCAGTGCTCGTAATGGGTATAATGACATTGTTTTCAATCTTTTGAGTAAGCATGAGCGGGATCTCAGTTTCGATCACTGTGCTCAATTTATCTATGGAGGGCACTTCAAAAGTTTTTCTCTTCTTATGGAGAAAAAGCCTAAGACAGCGACGCTTTCTGATGAGCAAAAACACAACCTTTTCTTAATTGCCTGTAAGCAGTTTAACTGGGAATTCGCACAGGATTACCTCAATAACATTGATGAGCTTAACTTCAATTACTTTGTTCCCACTATTTCCAGCAATGATATCAATACTGGTGATGATTGCTTTGTTCGTATCTTTCTTGATAATGATACTCATAAAATTTCTGAGAGTGAGTGTTATCTAGCCCTAAGTCGGGCTTCTTCCTTGAAAGCCTATGGTGCATACGAGTCGATTTTGAAAAGCTATAGTACTGAACGCAACGACTATGTACACTTTGGGCAAGAAAAGCTCTGTACCATAGAGATCGATTCAAGGGAAAGTCCTAAGATTCTCCTGACATCATCGGCTCTCGATCAAATCAACTTGGATGTTAACGCACTTATTCCCTTGTTTGACAAGTTGCAGAGATTTATTCATGCTGCTGACTGGGCTCGCTTTCTCAGATCGCTTTCTGAGGTTGATCCAAATTCTCTTGATCAGAGATCACAAGACATACTAGATAAGTTCACAAACGAGTCAGACGAGAATACATTTACGGATGTAGCCTCTCCCTTTCGTGTTATTGACGGGTTAGTGAGCTCATTTACCGGCCTTTTTACAAACTCATCACCCAACGTTCCCTTTCCCATGCTTCCTGATCTAGACGGATCTGGTGACAGTGATGATTCTCTTCCTAATAACCCAAATTTTTAATGGTCTTTTTCGGATCAATGTATGACATCAGCTATGCTCTGTTTTTCTCGAGGTCATCGGACATTATCGTAGCTGTTCTTTAAGATTGTTGAGTGTTGTCTCTCTTTCAGTCAGGTCTTGATATTGATGTCTAATTTGTCATATATCCGCATTTTTTGAAAATATTCCTGCACGTCTTTAAATAGATGCTATACTGGTGATCACAGTTTTATAAGTTTTACCATGAGTCAAGATATCGAGATGAAATTTAGATTACATCTGCCTCTTATGCCATCTACAATGGGCTATTCAGTCCTTGATACCAAGGCTTTGACTGAGCCTTATTATCTTCAAGATGATGGATTGAAGCATACCTCTTTTTGTCAATCTTCGATTTGTTTTATTGATGGTGACAAAGGGCAGCTACTCTATCGAGGCTACCCCATTGAACAGTTGGCAAAGATTCATGATTATTCTCAAATTGTCTATCTTCTGCTTCATGGTGAGCTTGCAACTGATCAACAACT
>JACLAD010010382.1_pt1 | contig 17665 bp, 10 predicted proteins | sample 8027901 | NCBI WGS metagenome assembly JACLAD01 (sample SAMN15725071, study PRJNA655200) | protist metagenome | isolation source: fluorescence activated cell sorting (FACS) single amplified genomes of... | place: Spain: Blaines Bay Microbial Observatory, Mediterranean Sea | collected 2016-07-05 | reverse complement strand
GTAGAAGTAGAAGTAGTAGTAGCTAGATACATTAGGTATTATTAATAATAATAAATACCTTGCTCATTATTACTATTACTATTACCTACTTATAAAATATTCATCAATTACTTCTAGAAGTACATGCTTGTAGCACGCTCATTCTCATATATATATTTATATTATTAGATCCGTGCGCTGAACCGGACATGAAGGATTATGGAAACAACAAATCCACCTCTAATATATGTAATGCACATTCCTAGACTAGATGTCTATTCATATCACTATGAACCGCATACGATGCGTCGCAAAATATGTACAAACAATCTTGCTGTATTCATCAACATATGAAATGTGGCTGCGGTAATGGTCAATATTATCAACTTCCAATATAATGACGCACCTCCATCGGTCTCTGATGTATTCTACAATTGTGGCAATGGCAAACGGAAAAGTCAATGTTTTATATGCAATCCTGTCTATTTTGACGCAGGTTCAATTGCTAAGAAGACCGATGGAGGTAATTACATTGACCCAGATCACCTAAGTAGAACATAATATGAACCGTTACTGCAGCCGTTGCTTCGTACTATCAATGAACGAGTGGTACAAAATGGGATAATAGATATCATATTTGCGACATAATTCAACGGATGTTTTCTGTCAAAAGTAAATTTCAATTTCACTATGTACTCAGATATATATGTCAGTCTTTGGCTCACATGAATGATCACTTATCAACTAGACTCAAATGACGGACAGCAGTTCCAGCTCTTAGTACTTTTACAGCTTCTTCAGCATTCAAACGATCATTGGCAGACTGTTTCCAGTCAGAAACTAACTTATTTGCATATCCATCCAAATGAGATATTTCTTTTACAGCTCCTTGTAAATCTTCTTGTTCTAGTAAATAAGTTGCACGTGCTAGAGCTTCTTCTACTCCTTCGCCTTTTGCATATCCCTTGGGAGCAAAAGTTACGGCAGCTAATACATTACCTACTATCTGTCCTACTAGTTTTGGAGCAGCTTCTGGTGCTAAGGCAACTTTACGTACCTCATTTCTTACTACCTTGAATCGTAGTCGAAGCTCAGGTAAGGTAGGTATACCATCAGATATAGCCTCAGATCGAATAGAGGATAATACAGATGTAAACAGAGGATCATCGTTGCATGCTTGTTTCATTGCTTTGATTTCATTTTTCAATGAAGATGATCCTACAAGTGCATTCTCAAAAGCTAGTAAAGCTGCTGATTGCTTATGTAATGAGTTCGATAACATTCGAAGTGTCTCTCTGCCATCAATTACATTATTGATATCAGCTAGTTGTGTTTCTACTTTACTCACAGTGTTTTGATGTTCAAGTAACTTAGCGGCAGTATCTCTTTTAATTTGTGCCACTTGAATGTTTGCATCCTCTTCAGCTTCTTTCATGATATCAGCTCTCTGACCTTCTAATTGTTGTGATAAATTCCTAGAAAACACATCAGCTTGAGACTTCAATGCCTCCCTCAATTGCAACTCGAAATTTCCTTGGATTGTATGAAGTTTACGGTCAAATTCTACTGAAAGATCTTTTTCTTTTGAATAAATAGCTTTAATAAGTTCTGTTTCTAACTGTGATCGTTGTTCTGCTAGTAAATCAATATATTTCTTTGACAAATCTGCTTCTAATGTGCGTAAGGATTGATGCAATCGAATACCTTCCCATTTAGTCCTCTCAAAGAATTCTGACGCTAATTGAGCTATTCTTACACGTAACTGATCTTCATTCATATGTTCTAGATCCTTCATTAACGAGGCTTCTAATTCTTTTCTAAATGCCGCTGTTTGCTCGTTTAACTCTTCCATTAGTACTGTGGCGACATCATGCTTTAACTCGGCTGCTTTGAGTTCAGCAGGCACGGCAGCTACTTTCGTATAATCGATCACAGGAATAGTCTTTACATAGGGATCAGCAACTTTTTCAGCAGCAGCAACATCCTCATGCTTAATATCTTTCTTATGAAAGAGTGGTTCTACAGCTTCTTCTAGTTTATGTTCAACCTCTTGTATCGCATTTTCCATCCTTTTGAGTGGTGACTGTGCATGTGGCGTTGGCTCTGCCGCCTCTGATTCATCCTCTTTGTTGATGATAGTGGTTGAACTGGCTGCTCCTGATTGTTCTGATTGTACATGTACATTACTACTCCCTTGTCCATCTCCACCTCCTTGATCCTTGTCTCTCACCTCTTTGATGACAACATTCCCATCATAATCTCCACTCTTGGACATGTTCTTGTCTGTCGGTTCCTCGTCAAGGATATTGGCAGAAACTATGATGTCTTGGCTACTATTGTTTTGTTTCACTTTCGTGGCAGTTGTTTCTGAAGAAGAAGTCAACATATCTTGACCAGAGGTATGAATAGGAGCATCCACATCTGCTACTTTCTTTTTACTGTCCACTATACCCAGTTTATGAAGAAGACCCCCAACTGGAGACAAAACACTCACAATGCCAGGGAAAAATTTATGCGTCGATTTTTCAAAATTTTCATCAGTCTCTAATTTGTATGAGGTAAATACTGTACCCGTAACGGTGGCGAATATAAAAGCTGTCATCAGACCACTTCCTCCACCTCCCCCATCCTTATTATTATTGTTATTGCTTGCGTTGTTTGTACCACCAGGTTTATTAGACGATTGCGAAGTTGCAGACGATTTGTGAGGAGAGGGTGCCCCTCGTAATCCTCCAGGTTGTGATGATGATGATGATGATGATGATGACGATTTAGGAAAAAGTTTCCTCCGTGTGTAATGACAAGGGTTTCGAATCAACCTTCTACCAATCATTTTTATATTACAAAACTGTTATCTATCACCAATAAAGTAATCTGAACTATCTATCTATCTATCTGGATACCTATCTTATCCAATTCTTTCTTTGTTTGCTTGTTTGTTTGCTACGTCGACTCAGACTTTCAGTCACTTCAGTGTCAATACTGAAGTTAATTATCCCTATGAAAAAACTTTTAACCTATACCTCTTGGTTGGTTGTCCAACAAATACCAATAAGTGTAGCGAAATTGAGATATAGGTGGAAGTTATTTGCAGTTTATCAGTCTGTAGACAACAGGATGTTATATATATATATATATATATATCGTCGAAGGCTGCCCTCTATGGATTCTTTCTCCCCTGCAAATAGACACACAAGAAAGGCACGAAAACAAAAGCCAAGAGAAGTAACAAACCGACAGTGAGAAGCAACAAGGTTACAATTCACTACACACAATCTTACCCTGTGTAGATTTGTGTGTTACTTTCGAAAGTATCAAAGATAAAATGCAAGACAAATATCGCATCTTTATTTGCCAAGGACTCCTCTAGCATCTAGCGCGCTCACACATCGACCTGCAAAAAGGGCTGCTCATATATCATATATTTCCATACGGAACTTTGAGCACTGCAGCCCCAGAGGTTTGCCCACTTTTGCAGCATCTATTAAAACTACGAATTTTATAATATGGACGGACGACTCTCTTGCTCTCTTGCAAGCAAACAAGCTCTCTCTGTCCTGTCCCATCATCATCACTCGAATAACAGCAAGTCCAATTTTGTAGGAACACACATAAATATTTGGAATTTATACTTAGAAAAAGGAAGGTTCAAGATCTTTATTCATAGAAAAATAGAAAAAGAATAATGTAATGATCGAGTCCATACTTACTTGTTTTTAACTAGGGAATAGTACTAATACTATTCCCTAGTTTTTAATTGTACTCACTTATGCATGATCTTCCACATCAATAATCAACAACACATACATGTGATGAGGCAGCAGAGGCACATTTTGCATGCATGCATGCAATCATTCATTCACACAGACAGCTTAGATACAAACAACCGAAGCGTTGCTTTCGAGGAGTCTGCAGTGAAGAAGAGAGTACTCAAGACTTGTTTCTTGAGAATTCATTTGTAAAGCAACGCCTTTGATTCACTTTGAACAAACGTTAAGATAGCGTTATCCCTCAAGTGGTCTGTTTCAATGCAAGAACGGTCAAGAATGGTCAAGACTATGATGCCATTCTTGCTCTTAATAGTTTGTAGTACTTTCATTTGTAGTCCGATGTGTCACGCATTTACATTCGGAACAAGAGTTGTTGGGAGAGTAATTAGCCAGAGGAATAACCATCAGATATCCATGGAATGGAAAGGTGACAGACCACCTCTCCCAAATATGGAATTTTTAGATCAACGGATGGATGCTGCATGGGGCCGTGGAAAATTTAGAGATGAGGTTTGTTAAGTAACATGTGTGTTTTGTTTTCATTTTTCTCTCTATACTTTGTTGATTTCATTTTTCGATAATGATGTCCTATTTGAGCAATAAAAAGTAATACAATGTTGTAATTTTTTGTTGTAATTTTTTATCGTCATCGCTGGATTTATTGAATTCTTTATGATAGGTATGGAATGATAATGTCAATCCATTGAATAATTGGTGGACTGCCTTTGCTCCCTCAGAAGAGCAGATTGAGGCAGCTGCTCAGGGGTATGACTTCAAGAATCCTCAGGCCTATTTCGAGGTATTATATAAACTACGAATGCACATTATATATATATATATATATATATATATATATATATATTTACGCGTATATATCGCTATCGAAATTTTCTCGTTTTAGTCTTAGATCGCTTATGTAATACATAATGTAATTATCTGTTTCTCGGTTAATATTATATGATCCAAATGTATACGTAGGAGAAAAACATCGATTATGAGAAGGCCTTGGAAAAATATGAAGAAGATAAAAATAAAGCATATGAGGAGTACAAAAAAATGAAAGAGCAAGAATGGAATGATTTCAAGGAAGAAGATTTGGCTTCAGCTCAAGAAACATATTTTAGGTATTTATTCATTTTACATCTAACAAAACTACGAATATTTATCATATTTATTCATTTGGTGTCTATGAGAAAAAACTGAATAAGTTTGTTCGATAATGGTGTAATGTTGTGATGTGTCTTATCTTTTTCTTAATATACATGTTTCATATATGTACATATGTATTATACATTTAGGCTATTGAAAATTGGGTATGAGAAAAAGCTTCGTGAGAAAGATAACCAACTTCAGGCAAAGAAAGGTGTGGAGACTACTGAAACTCCTTTCAAGATGGCTAAAGTTATTCAACAACCCAATCTAGAAGATGAAGACACTGGAGTGCAATGGAAGAACGACCCAGTAGACTAAATATATGTATATGTATGTATGTATGTATGTATCATCATCATGCTACTTGCAAGTTGCAAGTTGCAAGTGTTAGCAGCTGACAATAGTATTAGTACTCAGTACCGTGTAGCATGTAGCACACGCATCCAACTGTCCGTGGCGTGTCAGTGTTAGCCAGTGTGCTGTTAGTCGTGATGCACTTTTCCCCCGTCTTCTAAATTCTAAATACATCTTCTAAAACCTAATTCTAATTACCAATTACCATATATACTACTATACATATACATGGGTACTTCCATTTCTATACTATTTTTGAGCTAGCTACAAAAACAAAAACCCTAGTCTACTTGCGATTCCTGACTTCCTTACGGATCGTGACATTAGGGACCACATCTAATAAAACTACGAATAATGAAATTCATAATTCGTTTTATATTTTTATATATAGAATTCGTAGTATTATGAGATAAAAGTTAATAGAATGATAATAGTTTTTTGTTTTTGCTGGATATACATTTTATTTTTATATTCCGTGAATTATTATTGTTATATATATTTTATTACTGTTATTTGTTATTGTGATTTGTGATATTGCCGTCACAGTCTAGACGGGAAAGTGAGAATACGCATCACAATAAATGAAAGTACTGTACTTCATCATCACTAAATTCAACATAATCAGCCATTCGCTCCACCATGCATACACATTTATCTATTCATATCAAGTACATTGATAGTAACTTATCCTGAACATGATGGCTGGCTGGATGTGAGACTATTGTTTTTTGTGGTGGACACTGACTGTACCAGACAGCCATGTCTCATGTTCTATTCGAATATATGTACATCTACTTTCTTACCTGTTATATAATTAATAAAGGCTACGACTTGAGTTTCTATCATTCATTTATAGATTGTCGCACTCCTTTATCTGTCTCCCTGCATAATATAAATTTCGTATATCTCATATTCCTCAACGAACTTCAGTTATCAGGACCCTGTGATAAGTAGGTATCAAACAAATCTACTGCAATTTTTGAGAGATTGTTTCCCGTAATTCAGCAAGATTTTGTTTGAAAACTTCAAATTTCTCTTTGACTTCAACTAGTAATGCATCTATCGCTGCTGGATCTGTCAAACCCACCCCATTGTGACCCATATTTTGTAGTATAAATGACGTATCACGTAATTGATCACAACATAAATATGAGGCACTCCCTTTGATTCTATAGACATTATATATACATATATATATATGTACATAAACAGGAAAATGTGAAAGTTCAATTCGAAAAAATATATATGTACATATACATATACATATATATAAACCTATGAGCAGCCTTCATAACTCCATCTAAATTCTTATTGGCTATAGCATTTGCTAAATCCTCCTCTGCTGTTTGAGACTCCGTCAACAAATCTGCAAGGACTTCTTTTAAAAAGTCCTCATCATCAGCTACCTGCTCTAACGCTGTGAGAAGTGAAAAAGAGAGAAAAAAGTTGTTACAATCAAAGAAAGGAAGAAAAGACCGACAGATTAATAGATCAACAGAAGGAAAAAGTGAAGATTGAGGGAGATAGAAATTAGTTTGTCACATAGTTGGTTAAATTTCACAACATTTTATGAACACTGTAAGTGGCACGAAAGAGAAACAAAGGAAATGAATTGCTTTTCCACACTTACCAGCAGCCCAGTTGATGACACTTCCACCTTCCGGTTTTGGATCAGCCGCCATGTTTGCAACCTTCAAAAGAGAGTGAATTTAGACACTACCTGTTGATAGAACTGCTACACTCAGCTTGAAGGGATATTCCAAAGTTTGATCCAATCATCAATCCATCTATCGTTGATCGATCGTACTTGCCTACGAACCATAAAAAATGAGCTAAGATTGTAGGTAGGCGAGGCCTAGTACTGGTCGAAGCCACCTATAATAGGAGATTTATCAGTGTTTTTTTTGGATTTTGTTTCGAAAAAATTTTCACCGGCCCTGTGTTATATATGAGAAATCGGATAACCATATACCATATGCACTAGATAATAATTACAATACCTAGAGTGCATGTGGTTTTTAGAATTTTGATACGATGTTTCCTTTGAACGCAGGAATTTTTCAAAGATATTGCAAAATAATTTGTAAATTGGGTCGAAACTGGACCAATTAAGGACAAGTCTTCAAATTCCAATATTCCAATTTTACATTTTGTTACATTTTGCATTTTGTTACCATCATTATTTTTGGAAATCACGTGCAACATTTTTGGAATTTACCCCCCTGTTTCGGATGACAATATATTTCTACTTTCTACGCAAGGCTGATGTAGACTACATTTACTTCTACATGTCACGTTTAGTATTAGTATTAGTATTAGTACGCCGCCCACATTCCAATTCCATATGGGAGCGAGTTGCATGAAAACGAAAACAGGACATCACCCACAACCACTACCGAAAGTACCAAACTACTTTAGGTACTTGTAACAATTAACACAATTACAATTATTACAATGTATAGATTACAAGGGTATTGCAACTCAAGCAAATCTTCCACTACCATCCCCCCCCTCTTCTGATCGCTCTTCGCTCTTCCTCTTCTTCCCTTTGTATTTGTATCATTATTTGCTCCTCGGCAACCATTTAAAGACAAACCCTACTATTACTATTACTCTATCCATCTCCAAAACGGTACATTCATCCTCCTTTTCAAAAATATCAGAAATTGAATACGCCACTATTTGTTGTACCTACCGTGCCAAACTGTGGATTGTTCCCTATACTAGTACTGCTCATCCATGCTGGTTTCACTGCATCCTTGTTACCTCTAACGACTGATGGACTACTATCATTATTGTTATCATTGTAACTATGATCTTCATTATTATTATTATCATCATTATTATTATTATTGACGGCAATCATATCTTCATCTTCCTGAGCAAAAATTTCATCTGACAGTCCTGATGCTAATCTACGAACATCCTCATTCCCTGAACGATATTGTATTTCATCCAAAACATCCATCATCCCTAATTCAGTACATAACTCAATCGCACCTGCTATCATAGCTACATCTCTAAGAATACTCATACAACATATAACCACTTCAGAATCTGGAGCACTTAACAATTCAATCAGTTTTATCAAGACATCTCTTCTAGAGGCTATATATAATAAAAACGTATGATTCTTATAGGCATTCATCAAAGCAAATATTGCTTCACGTTGTAAGTCGAATTGGTCACATAGGAGATGTACTATAATAATTTCCATGAGATTTGATGACATAATAGTCATATCTCTATGAGCTTGTGTACCGCCTAATAAATTAGCGGTTACCCATAATGCTTCTTTCGATACAGCTCGATGGCTATTGTTTGGGCTAGAGGATAATGATCTAGTAATAGTAGTAACGATCATAGGAGAAGGTATGACTGCTGTTGCTGTATTTATTGTAGTAGTAGACGCTATGGGTATACTGGATGATGGCATGAAACACTCCAACCATTCAATTGGACCACTTGTTAGATTGCCTAGAGCTCTGATAGCTGGTAATGATGATGGGTGTCCTGGGACATACAAATCGCATACATTACATAAGGATGTTCCCAAATCATGCTGTAGAAGCAATGAATATATCTCTTGATTATTTTGTTCCTTTTTGGATAAAAATGTAAATATCCAACTAAGCTCCTCCACTAATTCAAGACATTTCTTCAAATAAGGCGTATCTAAATTAATGTTTGGTTGAATTGATTTTTGCATCAAAAGAGCAACAGCTCTATTTAGTAATATTAATAATGATATTATGATCGTAGATATCTCACCATTTACATCTATTGGAATTGTAAAAGCTGTATAAGGAGTTGAACCTCGTGATAAATTACTTAATGCCCATGCTGTGATGATGGCAGTTGTGTCAATATCTTCTCGTATATCATTATCATTATAATCAGCAGCAGCAGCTCCATTTAATAAATTTTCAGCATTAGCTAATAGTATATATGACAATGCAGATATAGCACCTGTTGCTACTACTATTTGTCTGGTTGTATCATCAGTATCTCCGGCCATATTTCCTAGACACCATATGACTTGATTATGTAAATTTCTATTTTGAATTGGATCAGAGGAAAGTAGTTGTACTAAACAAGGTACAGCATTTAGAATACTATTTGTTTGTTGTGTATTTCCACTAGCAATATTTGTTAAACACCATGCTGCTTCTATCTGTATATCCTGAGATGGTACTAATAAAAAATTACATATAATAGGTACCACTCCGGCTGATACCACTACGTCAACAGCTCCTAATGAGTTCCCTAGTAATTGTCTGAGTCCTCGTAACCCTTCTATTGCTTTAGATGAATCTGCTGCTGTAGAATTGTGTTGTTCAATAAGTTCAATATTTTTTTGTACTATATTCTTAAGTTCTTCGATGTTTTCATCGCTATCTTCACTACCCTGGGCTATGGTCATCGATGGTGATAACATTGATGATGATGATGATGATGATCCTTCATTATTACTTTTGAATCTTTTTAGAAAGATAGCAGAAGTTCGACGATCTTTTCTTACCCCTTCGGAGACCTGTCTTAATCGCTGGATATATCAAGTAGACGTATGTTAGTATGTATGTATGCATGTATGTATGCATGTATGTGTGTATGTATGAATGAATGAATGAATGAATGTACGAACATATGAATTCACGTATGTATGAATGCAGGTATGTCATAAGTGTTGCTATTGGGCAAGGAGGTACATGTATCAAAGAAATATACATGGTAATAAGCAATGAGAAGTCGAAAATGATCATCATATACATGATTACACACATATATACCTCTCTAGTTGCACCGAGCTTCACGCCAGCCTTAGCATCCCTTTTCCTTCCTTCGCTAGACATTAGGGTACTGAGTTCTCAAGGATTGTTGCCTTTATTCAAATGACCAAGAAAATAGATTCCTTACTTCGTGGATTTGCACACTCACTCACTAGGTTGAGAGGAGAGAAGTAGATACCGTTTCGTATCACTTCTTTTTATCTATCTACTTAAATCACAATCTGTTGTGGATATAATAACAATGTTTATGTCCTCTTTCATCTTAGGTTCCTAATGGGGACTGCTCTACCTTTCTCCCCCATCATCTCCTTGAGCCTCCGCCCTCTCTCTCCTTGCTTGTCCTGTCTTCTGCTTGAATTTTCAAAGCTTGTTCTCACTGAATAAATAAGTAGTTACAGCGCAGCTGCAAATTTATGTAAGTATCTACTAGTAGGTAGTCGGCAGGTTTGCATTAATTCGTAGTTTTGAAAGATATTCCAAAGAGTGAGCAAACCTGGGACTTACTTGTCCCTTGTCTGTCCAACTACTGTCATACTATCATACTACCATTGGAAGAAGTACTTACCTTCACTCACCATTGCCTTTTGTACAAAACATCTAAGAAAACACAAAATTTACCAGCCAATTCCTATGATTCATTATTCATTCGAAATTTTGCGTCGTCAAATATGGTTAGCGATTTTAATTTTAAATAAATTTTAATTTTAATATAATATAATATATAATGTATGATATATGACTGTAGCTATATAATAATAATATGAATGTTAGTTACTAGTATAATGTATAATTATGATAATGATACTATGTGATTAGTATTAGTATACTTCTATTAGCTATTAGTATTAGTATTAGTAAATATTAGATAGCTAGCTCAGTATTACTATTATTATATAATTAGATAGCTAGTCTAGAGTCATATATTATAATTATGATAATGGTCCCAGTAGTGGTTGGTGGACTACAGTCAGTAGTTGTTGAATAGTGGAAATAGAAGTAACAGGTATGTAGGTGTGTAGTAGTGTAGTAGTAGGTACTTCAGTAGAAGTAGAAGTAGTAGAAGTAGTAATATTAAATGTTAGTATAAATGATAACTATATAACCGTAAAACAACGAAAGAAACAGTAATAGTAATAGTAATGTCATTTTCCAGGTGATCAAAATAGAGCTGAAGATCGCTATGAGGAAGAAGCCTATAATCTATAATCCCAACGAGGAAGGTCGACATGTATTTCAATCGCTTAGTCCTGACTAAGTTGTTTACACCCTTGAAGATTTAAAATGGGACAAAAATCCCATTTTAAATCTCCAAGGGTGTAAATACCACATGTTGACCTTCCTCGTTGGGATGGCTTTATGCTCTTAGCTCTTACTCTTAGCGATCTTCAGTTACCAGATGTTAGATGTTAGATTTTGATTTTGATTCATTTGTTTCTTTCGTTGTCTTGCGGTTATGTGGTTATGTAGCTATCATTTCATATCATTATCATTACAATTATTATTAGTATAAGTATTATTATTACTGTTAGTTAGGTATATAAATTAATTACAATAGTAATAGTAATAGCAGTAGATAGTAGTAGTTAGTAAGTAGTAGTAGTTAGTAAGTAGAAGTAGTAGTAGCTAGTCCAGCCACGTGCTGCTTAGAAGACTTAACTAGTTAGTTAGACATCTAATAATGGCAGAGAGACAATGAATGATCAGACCTTCTCTCAACTGTGTAATAATGACCTTCTCTCATCTGTGTAATAATGACAATAAATAATGATAGTGCATTCATTGCAATTGCATGCTGATGCCGTTTTGTGTGTTGGCTTCTTACTCATTTGCTAACTTCTATGTTTGCTGATGATTATCTTCCAGATAATCACCAAAAATGCTCCCATCATAAATGAAATAATGTATAAATAAATCCTCTCTATTGTCTTTACTCTTTCTTTTCTTCGCCTTCTTTTCCTTCTTCACCTTCTTTGACTTCTTCCTCGGGTACATGTACGGCAGGTGCTTGAATTGCAATCAAAGTGAAATTTCCTTGTTGCGCAATCACCATTTCATATAGACTTGTTTTTAGTCTGATAGACTCCACCTATATACATGTGCGTACGTAAATAAGCCCCAAAAAAGAGAGTAGAAGAAGTAAGTGAGTAAGTAAGTAAATCGTATGAATCTTCAAGGAAAGTGAGACGTAGGACAGACACATGGTAAAGATACATCGATCACAATAAAATGTTAAATAACAATATATGAGCTGCTGCTTATGCTATATATACTATATATCGTACCTCATTCTCATTTGCTTCAAATAAATCCCTAATATACTTTGAAGCCTTCCCCGTTAACCCTAACACTTGATGAGAGTGATGCAATGCAGCTTTATAATCCATATTTTCATATTTTATTACTATACCATCATTATTTAAAATGAGATATGAAGTAAATCCTGGAGTATCCTTTAATTCTCTAATTACATCATCTACTGTCAACTCCTACATTAACAAAGATAAGAATGAAACAAGAGAATGAAAATACATACAAACATTCACATATATATAGATACATAATGAATATGATTGATAGATAGATGAAATAACACTGTAAGATGTCAGTTGGGAAGTGGATATGATATGGTGGTATGGAAGAGGGTGGATACTTGAATAGAGAGAGATGTGTAGTGATATAGATAGAGAGACAGTTTACACATACACACATATATAAATACACACAAGCATACCGCTGCTGCCATGATGATCTAATCAAGCTGTCCGTAAATAACGAGGATGAGAACTTGTCTATGGACTGGCTTGAAAGGTGTCACTCACGTTGTTGTTGTTGTTATGCGTCAACCAAAACACCCTACAGTTCAAAGTAGTCAAGTCTGTCTCTTTGAGTCTCTCTGCTTGATGATGGCGCGATCGACAAAACCGCCTTTTTCGTCAAGAGCGAAGAATGAAGCAGCATATTTTATATTTGTACTAGGAATAGATAGAGTAGGTAAGTAGTATGTAGTAAGTAGTAAAGTCAATTTTGGCGCTATTTTTTGGGCCACTTTTCGACCACCTTTGCAGGAGCGACTCTGGACTCAGTATCTAATAAAACTACGAATTTCTGTCCTCTGTTTTTGAATGAATATTTACCACACTCAACTCTCATCATCATCTCATCTTTATCTGCCATGCCATCTGCTGTGTGTTGTAGAGCAGGGGAAATAAGTATGTAGACTATGCATTTCAAAATAGGGAAATGGCGGGACAACGAAAGGTTCGGGAACCAATAGCAGAGAGTCAGCAGGTGAATAGGTACATAGGTATCCTACCTAGAAAGAGGTGAGGGCATCTTGGCAGGCACCGTGCTGCTGTGACTTCAGGAAACAAAGTAACTTTTGAGAGAGTGATCAGCCTCTCGTATCCATCACACACACACTAACAAACAAACAAACAAACAAACAAAGAAGGAAAGAAATAAACAAAATAGTATATACTTGATCAGATATGAGTGAAGATAGTCAAAGAGCTGAACGACAAAGAATACTAGAGGAAAAGAGAAGAAAACTTGAAAAACTTAAACGCGATCGTGCTGAAAAGGACAAAGCAGCAGCAGAAGCAGCAGCAGCAAAAGCAGCAGCAGAAGCAGAAGCAGACAATGTTGATAGATTAGTAGATTCTATTTTAGGATCTAAAAATGTGACGACAAGTAATATAGAAGGGATATCTTCTAGGGACATGTTTCTCTCCTCACAAATTCCAGTAGAAGCTAGTAGTAGTAGTAGTAGTAGTGGTGGAGATGCTTCTAGCAGTGGCCCTTTGTCAAAGAATGTAAATCTATCAATGGCAATGAAAATTTGTCATATAGATATTCCTCCTCGACCAGTTGAAAAATATGAGAAGAGTTCACAAACTGATATATTTGAATTTGATTATGGAGATGCAGATCAAGACACTACAACAGCTTTGGATGGACTCACTTTATCTCCATCACGGCAGGGACAAGGTATCAACGGATCAAATCGTCGTTTAAGACTTAGTTCTGGAAGCAATCATGATCAGAGTAACTCTCATCATCGTCCAGTAGGTGGTTCTTCTCCAAGAGGGTCAGCAGGTGGGTCACATAACCCTACGGAAAGCAGTGGGGGGGAGAGCACGGTTGATGAAGTTTCGTCTTCCATGGGAGGGCATAATAGTAATCATAACAGCCCAAGACATATGAAAAAAACGATAATGTCATCAGAGGAAGAAGAGGCATGGAATAATGGAGGTAGGGAAGCGGTGTTGAAGAGTGAAAGTTTCTCAAATTTCGTTAGTAAGTCCTCTAGGCTTGTTGAAAGAGCTATAAGTCAAGCTTCGTCATTTGATATTTTGATGAATGTAACTACTTCAGGACATGAAGGTACAAAGAGACATAGTGATATGTTGACTGATATATCTTTATTTGAATGTGACTATTTGAAAGGACGGCCCGTGATGGACATCCAATTTTCGCCTCATGCTGACATCCACCAAGATGTGTTTCTAGTTGCTTATGGCTCTATAGGACAAGCTTCTCTTGGACCAGATGGTAAACCATATATACCTACTCAAACTAATGGTAGCACATATAATAATGATACAAGCATGGCTGCTATGGGGGTTGTTTGTCTATGGCATAGCGCTGTTACAAGTAGTCCAGAGAAAAAACTATTCGCACCCTCTCCAGTATTAGCCACTCGTTTTCATTCTGATGATCAAAATCTGGTATTAGGGAGTTGTTACAATGGTCAAATTTTGTTATGGGATCTACGATTGAATTCAAGTATGCCTGTACAGCGTAGCAATCTAGCTGGTAAAGGTCATAAACACCCAGTGTATAGTATGAGTATGTCCTCTACAGCTGCATCATATGAACTCATTACAGTCTCTACTGATGGATATTTATGTCATTGGGATTTACAACGCTTAGCTGATCCTATTTCATATGTCACATTACAGCTTCCTCAAGCTGGACAATTCGATATTACTATGGGTATGTCCTCTTCTTCCTCTTCGACTGGTAGTACCGGCTCTAGTAGTGTTGCAGGAACCAATACTTCAGCCATCTTCAATACTTTAAGTGTTACCAGTACAGTCCTTGGTCATAATGAAACACAGAAAGAAGCTATATTTGGATCTGAAAATGGTCACTTATATCGTGTGTCGTTACCATACCGTACTACTGACCCTATTACTCAAATTGATGCACACAAAGGTCTTGTGAGTTCAATGCATCGAAACCCTCATGGTGGCAAATTTTGTAAGGATTTATTATTAACATCATCACTTGATTGGACAGTCAAATTATGGAATACTTTACCTTCCTCATTTCATCATCAAAATCAACAAGCATTGCTAGAAGTTGTCTCACCGAGTTATGATTATATATGTGATGTTCAATGGTCTCCTGTGAATCCCACATTATTCAGTACTATCACATCTGGCGGGATTTTGACTCTATGGGATTTAAGTAAATCGACCTTAGAAGCACAGGATTCGTTTCATATTTTGAAAGATCAATCTCCTATGGCGACAACAAGCAATAGTAATAATAATAATAATAATAATAATAATAATAATAGCGTTAGTAGTGGAATCGTTGACATCAATCATGGACTTGATGGACATCTTTGTGCATTAAACAAATTAGTATGGTCTGTTGATGGCAATTCATTATATGTAGGGGATACGAAAGGTAATGTACGACAAATTGCTGTCAAGGAAAGTGCTGCTAGATCAAGACCTGGGGATGAGGGTCGTATGCAAATGTTATTGAATGCAAAAAAAGCGGTTGATGAGTCCAATCTTGTGGATATCAATGATGATAATACCAGTGGTGTACAAGTTGATGATGTTTAATATTAATATTGATACTAATATCAATATTATTGTTGTTCTTTGCTTATTGCATTACATCTACTTCGAAGTAAGTAAATACGAAGTAGAAGTAGTAGTCTAGTAAAGTATCTTACTATTACTATTACATTACTAGCACTATCGCTAACAACTAACAACTATTTAAGTAGAAGTAACGTCTAACATTAGACATTAGCTACTTCTACTACTTTACAACTACGCTGTTTTACCGTTTTACCTAATGAACAACGCGCTTTCTCCTATTCTCCTATTGCCGGCCTATTGGCTACACTACCAACTTACACCAAAACAATCCTTACAAAACGAATACCTATAGAAATTATTATAATAATTCAATTACAGAATCCATGTATTTTTCATTGTGTATTTCTACAATGCTGGGCGCCACTTAGCGCTTAGTCGAGACGTTGCATTACTTCAACTTTTGGATGACGATTATCATGATTACATTGCAGGATGCTTAAGTAGCTAGCTCATGATGATATATAAGTATTATTACCTGGCTATATTTGTAGCTATTAGATCATTATTATTATGTTTACATTCATTACAGCTAGATGTATATTCACCTGGCTGTATTATTATTATGATGTGTTGGATATATTTGTGGCTATTATCAACTATTTACCTGACTGTTGAATGTTATACTATTATATTCTTCTATTTTCTATCGCTCTCTCTGCTCTATCTCTATCTAGAGATCTACTTCTCGTTTCTAGGAGTTAGAGGCTAGAGGCTAGAGGCTAGAAGCTAGAAGAGAAGTAGGTAAGAGTAGAAGTAGAGGTAGATGCTGGAAGTAGAAGTGGAAGTGCTTCAACGTATCTACGTCTACTTCTACTCTTTGACGAACATAGTCTGAGTCTACTCCTACACTTTTAGAAGCTAGAAGCGATACACAGATACTGGAAACCGTAATCCGTAGTCTGTAGGTAGTAGATAGTAGAAATACTTTAGTATCGTAATACTAATACTAGTAGATGATAATTGAACGCTGAAGACAAATCATTTCTAGTAGTTATGTCTCTCATTAGTAATATACGTGTATACTATGTCGTTATTATTGGCTTTCACTCACAATTTCATAGTAAAGCGCATCTAGTATGGGTGAGGCAATATCCAAATAAGGACTATCATTTCCTTTGAGTTGAACTTCGTTGAAAGACGGCAAAACTGTGACTTTGTCATTTTCATTTAAACTTCTTTTTTTCTCAGCTCTTTGGCGTGGCTTATATTGTCCCTTCTTAAAAAAGTCTTCATCATATCGAGTCAAGTATTTTCTCCGACTATATTTCCTTTTCTTCTTAACTGACTTCTTTGATTTAGGCGAAGACATTTAGCTGCTGGCTACTTATTTGAATTGAATCTTACTCCTAAATGACAAGCGCTGATAAAATGAAGAGGTGTTAGTAGAAAGTCCTAGAGGTAGAGGAGGTTGTATGTTGTAGGTATTCTCCTCATTTCGAAAACGCTCATCTATTTTGATGGATTCATTCATTCCTTGAGGGAAGCACTTATAAATCACTTCATATTAGGATACTAGTATTTGTAGTTTCCTTAGATATTGCGAACCTTTTGGACAAGATGTTTATCTAACAAAACTGTGTGGAATTTTCATTGAGTACTCCTCATTATGCAAATTCTAGGTTTTTTGGATTTTGTTGGTGCTGTCTCTCGTGAAATTTCAAGTTCACCACAATAATTTCACGAGGGTAAGAAAGAATTGCTCCCTACACTCATTCTC
>JACLAD010000044.1_pt1 | contig 17665 bp, 18 predicted proteins | sample 8027901 | NCBI WGS metagenome assembly JACLAD01 (sample SAMN15725071, study PRJNA655200) | protist metagenome | isolation source: fluorescence activated cell sorting (FACS) single amplified genomes of... | place: Spain: Blaines Bay Microbial Observatory, Mediterranean Sea | collected 2016-07-05 | reverse complement strand
TTTGGCCAACAGGTATCATCATCATTTCTCTCACTCATGACTGACTTACATACATCTCCAAACATATTTCACAACATACTTTGCGACTTCAATCATCAATGGTTTGAAAATAAAAAACATATTTCTAGCTTGTTTTCACGAAGATCATACAAATATTCGAAGATGACGAAAATTCAACTGTTCGAAAATTTTCTTTACTCATTCACATAAATCCTTTTTACATTCTTGTTTTTACGCATTGAATTACTGTAATTTGACCTATTGACTAATGCCTAGAACTACAAACTTTGGTATTTTGAAAATTGCTGCTCAAAATTGGAAACCGTTGCTGCTGTACGTAACTAGCTAATATCGTGTATAATATGTGTGTGTATAATTTGGATGTTGGTTTAGGATACGATTTCGATTGTGGGCGTAGGTTTTTTTGGCACGCGATTGGGGTTATAACGACCAATAACAAGCCCTGGGCCTTGGTGCTCTCTGAATGTGTTCATGGATCGTCGGGGTTCTGGAGATGGGGACCGGCCTGTATGCTCTTGATACCTACTCCTATCCGTACCCGCACACCCACCAGCCTTTCATACACAAAAACAATACGTATACATACAAAACAGTTGAAACGAATGATGTGATACGTTGCGTGTGTAGAAATTTTGTAAGTACAAGAAGAACGTCAGACACGAGCTCAAGCAAGCCTTCAGGCACAAAAGATGTAGGGGAGGAACTACCGATTGATGAACAGACCCTCGGTATGTTTAAACCTATTTCATGCGCAAAAACAAACAAAAATAATAAAAACGTTTGCTCGAATGTGAGTTTTGATTTTGTCAATGTGTACCTCCTTTGTTCTTTCGTTTCTGTGCGCAGGGCATGATGCTCTCCAAAAAGAAGGGCGTGGGAATACCTTACAAAAAAATATTCACCACCAAAAAAATGTTTTCTTTGAAGAAAATATAAAAAATAATCTTTTTATATTGTAAACACGTACTTTTTCGACGGCGAGTCCGTGGTGCGGGCTTAAACTCAACCTCTTCATCGGAGACATCTGAATCCGCATCCGACTCATCACTACTGCTCGAACTTACAATGTTTACATGTTTTTGCATACATTTCGAACAATTTTGTGGAGAAAACAATAAAATTTCTTGTAAGAAAAATGTTTTGCGCTAGTACCTGGTATAGTCGAGGGAGTCTGCTTCTGAGTCGGCGTCCGTGCCGATGTTCACTCCCCTATTTGCTGGCGGCAGATCCAAACACCTTTTTCAACAAAAAAACGCAAAAATATTGCAAAATGAATGTTTTTGATTGGTAAAACATGTTTTTGTATGTACGAAATAGGAGGTAAGGTCATCTGGCTCTGAAGAACTCTCGCGTGTAAAGGAAAATTTGCGGGTGCCAGAGCCTGTTGTCCGCTGCCACTTGCTTGGAGTTGGTAATGATAAGGCTTGACAAATTCAACAAGAATTTTTTCCATACAAAAAAAAAAAAAATTATGTTTGTGCTCTAATTTTACTTGCTAATACGTACTGGTTGAAGCACGCCCGGCTCCCCCTCATGAAGGTTGATGTGTGGTGTCGCATGAGGGCCCTTGGGCATGGGGGTCGAGATAAACTCTTGCCTACTATGCGCCAGATACCTTTGTTCAAACGACCAAAGTACAAAACCATATAAAAAACATGCCAGAACGTTGTTTGTATGCTAATATGTGAAATAAAATTGTAGAATGTACTGCATGAGTAACGCAGCTTTGTCGACGAGGGATTTGACGTTGGCGGCGTTTGCATTTGCTGCGTTCATGCTTATACCCGCTGTATGTTTACAACAAAGTTACAAAACCATGCAATGTAACACAACAATTTATCTTTTTAGTTTGTTTTTATGTTGAAGGGTACTAATGTTCATCAATTTGTAAGCATCGTTCAGCTGCTGCTGCGCCTTGAACGCGGGTAACCCTCCCCAACCTTACAACAAATTTTCAAAAATTTTACACCAAAAACATTGGAATTTGTGTGTTTTTGTGGTAAATTTGTAAATCGAAAAAATAAAATGTATGTACGATCGTCGTCGCACTGCATCTTGGGAAAGTCCTTGGGGACCTTATCGGGGCTGTTTTCCTTCACGACCTGCATCATGTGCACCGACGTAAAATTCGTCTGTACCAAAGTTCAAAAACAAAAAAACAATTAAAACCTACCATAAAATATTGTTTTCATTGTTAGAAAAGTTTTTTGGTTATGGTTTTGTTGTATGGCTACGTCGTGGTGGGTGTTGTGGTCAGTTGAAGAAGAGGAGGTGGTGAAGGAGGTGTCGGGCACCTCATCATGGTGATGCCCGTGCGCACCATCGATATGCAATGTATGCTCCATGGCTAATTTTTATTATGTTTACTTTTTGGTATTACACTTGTTTTGTGGTTTATAACTTTTGCTGTTTGGCTTGTTTGTAACTTTGCGCTAGTATGACAATTTTGATTTTTTGTCAGGAAGGAAAAATACAATAGAACTTTTTGTCTATGTCAACGATATTCACATATGTTTTGGTTTTGCAAATGCTGTCTGCGGTTTTTTACAGGGGGGCAGTACATTTGGTTTTACTACAAAAATAATTACACAAAACTACGCTTACATCTTGCAAATCGTACGCTGCACACGGCCACATTATGGGTCAAAATGTTGCGTATCATTCAAACGCTTTTATATGGTGATTGCATGCTAATTTTTTAATATAGACCCGTGAGATCGCCGTGGCCCGACCACCAAATACAACAAACCTGCGACAAAACAATCATGTGTTATGTTTTCTCAACCAAAAAATTCTTTGTAACTCCTTCTTGTAGAACAAGATCAATGTCCTGTTCTAGTTTGTAAAATAATCTGGTTGAGTAGTCAATCTTTGGTAAGTAAAATTTTATGTTTTGTGTCTTGTATGGTGAATTATGAAAAATGTTGCTTAAAAAATCATGAAATTGTGTTTTGTATGTTGTCAACTATGCTACGGTATTTTTTGTATGTGAATTATGATGGTATTGTGTTGTTGTAAAAAATTGTATGATATAAAAGTTGCGAGCTCAAAAATACGTGTTGTTGAAATTATGTACAGATTGACTTAAGTTTGTTATTGTGCATGCATTCTAGCTGCCAATAAGAACAAAACTTATTGGCGAGACAAGAATGAATTAGGGTAAAAAAATGTTGGGTTGTTAATTTACTAGTTGCAATGTGATTTCTATACAGGGTAGGTACGGATGAAAAAAGTTACTTATATAAAAAACGACTAACTTGTAAATTGGTGGTTGTGGGAGGTTTGTATAAAAACCAAGGATTTCATACGGTGTTTTGGAAAGGTTTACATGGTGCTGGAGTCGTTGTTGATGAACATCGTCTGAAACAAAAAAAATAAAGTTACAACAAAAACGATATTCAAAAAATTGCGAAACAAAAATATTCTTCAAAACCTTTTTGATTGAAAATCGTTGGTTTTTGCAATGTTTTTTGTGTTTACCTCCATGCTGGTGTTGTACTGCGTGGCGCCGTCGGGGAGGTTCGCAGGATTGCTCGACTCACTCTTCTTGACGAAATATCGACCTTGCGTCCACAACAAAAAATACAAAACCCAATAAAACATACAAAACCACTCCCAAATATTGACATTTTTGAAAAGTTTGAATCGTTTTGAAAAAAAATATTACCGAGATCAGAGTAGGTGGAACGCCATTGGTCTGACTGGCAATGCTTCTCCGCCAACTTTTCCTAAACACAAAACCATGAAAAACAATTCAAAACATTAGTAAAACGTACATATATTTCACATCTTTGATTTTGCAGAAAATAAAATTTTGTCTCACCTGCCAGTGAGGGTGCCCTTCGAAAGTACGGGCCGCAGAGCAGACTCGGAACTCGGCCAATTCTGTAGACAAAAAAATGTTTGATACACTAAAACCTTTTTTTTGCTTGATTTTGAAAGGATTTGTTGAAGAAAATACTCAAGCCGTTCTTGGGGCAGGTGCCAGATCCGGATCCCATACGGTAGGTCGTGTTCCAGGCTGAGCAAAAAAATACAACAGCATACAAATTTATGAAAAAAAAATGAAAATCGTTCAAGAAAAAATGTTTGGTACACAAAATGTTATGTTTTTTGCATGAAAAATGATGTTTGTACATTCGGAGAGATCGGCGTTGAAGATCGCGTTCGAGAGGTAGCCGCACTTGAAATCTTTTTTGGATTTCTTTTCCTTCTTGGGCTTACAACAACAAAATAGTTTACAAACTTTTCATATTACGCCAAAACATCGAAGTTTTTTATGTTGAAAAAATTGCGTGTACCTTCTTCTCGGGTTGGCGTTCGGTGCGAGGGGTCTTGCCGTAATTTTGGTTGTCCGTGGACATGGGGTAGGAAACGCCATGGGGCCTAAAAAGCGAATAAAATAATGGTAAATATGTAAACTTTTGTTAGCAAATCATTTTTTGGTTGTGTAAAAAAATTACCAAGGGGTTGTGTCGGGTTGGGTTTTCAAAGCTCCGATTTCTTTCTCGGGGATTTGCAACACATCGCACAACAACTCAGTACGAGGCGCCGCACCGCTGTATTTTCCACAAAAAACAGAACAGACTTCATACAAAATGTTGGACATTTTTGTTGTTGTGAACGTTTTTTTTCAAAGTACGCGTAGACGGATTCTTGGGATCGGGCGCTAGCGGACATCGTTTGTGTTCGAATGGATCTGCGTAACTACCACGAAAACCAATAGGTTTTGACAACAACAAAAAATGTTTGCACCAAAACTTTCTTGACAAATATTTTTTCGAAAACAAATTTGAAATTTTAGAATGAACTTTTTGTGGATAATTTAAAAATCTACCTGATGAGTAGGGGACGACGAGAGCGGTCTCGGATAGGGGTATAAGGCGGGAAAAACGTACAGCGTACTCTTTTCTTGCTCAAAATCCAATTTGTGAAAAATTTGTTATTTTTTGTTTTTGTAAGGTACATTTTTTGTAAGATAAAAGTTTTATAACAAATTTCAAGAAAAAATAAGACAAGACAGGAAAAACAAAAATTATGTTTTAAGTGGTTTTTATTTGGGTTTAAGGGTGGGGATTATTTTTGGTTTTTGAGAGAACGCATGCACACAAGCAAATTATCAACTTTTTTCAAAAATTCCTTTGGCGCGCTTTTTTTAAATGATTTTTTGCACACACGATTCTAGCTACTGATAACTTTCTGACACACTGACAACTTCTCACAACACTGACAACTTCTCACAACAACTTTTACTACTACTTTCTTGCATGTTTTTGATGATCATGGATCAATTCAAAAAATTAATATACTTGCACACCTGCTCTTCTTCAGAAGAGGATTTTTGGTATACGTGCAAATATCTTTTGACATAATGTTGGACAGGAAAATTCTAGATTTGATCAATCGCGGAACATATTTTGTATATACAATGTTTACAAGCAGCAATCATTTTATGCTCTGCTTTTGCATGTATGTAATGTTATAACTTCTGCAATCGACTGTAAATCTCAAATTTGAAATTAGCCCTGCGTGACACAAAACTGTTGTGACTCTGAAAAACTTAACTACTGTACTTTACAATGAAGGTATATATTTATGTATGTACAAAGGCTTTGTAATACAAATAATACTATATTCATAGCAAGACTTTTAGAAAATTGAAAGTATTCGTTATTGTATAACGCATTTGTCGGCGAACTCACAACATGTCCCTTGTTTTTGTCGCTGCTTTTTCATTTCGTCGTGCCTTATGTTACAAAACATATTTTACAAACCATGCCATGCTTCAACTTGGTAGCTAAATGCGTTTTTAGCAAATGTAATATTTTTCAAGTTACTACATGTTTAGATTTCTTGAGGAGGGAGATGGGTTAAGACATCAGCAGAGGGTTAAAGACTTGAAACGCCTATGTGTTGAAAAATCATGTATTGAACCAAACACAAAAAATTGAAAAAAAACTTTCTGAAAAAATGTTTGCTATATGGAAATATTGTTTTTACTTGAAAATATACCCCATGTCGTCTTCGCTAAGCTCCTCTGTGGTTTCGTTTGTGGCCATGGACTCCTTTTCTGTTGTATCCTAATTTTTTGTGTACAAAAAAATGCTTGCGTCAGGTTTTTGCTGTTTCAAACATGTTTTTTATGTTAAAAAATTGCTACAATAAGAGGATACAAAATTATTGCGGTTGTGGGAGAAATTCTCGGTGTCGGGGGGGCCGGTACTGCTGGACGCTTTTCGAGAGGGGATAGGTTTTGTTCGGGTAATCTCTTTTTCATAGCTATTATTACAACAAAAAAACATAGCAAACATACACATGCTTGTAAATTTGTTTAAAAATGTTTGAAAAAAATACGGGACGGATGGTGCGTCAAAAACGTCGGGCTCGGTCTGGGGGTTGTTGCCGCCGGATTCGTGCTGCACTTCTAGGGTCATATCGTCTATTGACTTTTGGCGCCCGTTTTTGTTTTTTCATTTTTGACAAAAGAAGCAAATGAGCAAATTTTAATTGGGCAATCAACCATGTGCGAAAGGGGAAACCGGAATTTGAATAATATGCAAGAAAGATTGGAAAACGGCCGCCGCGATGAACATTTTCAGAAAAGCTGGACTGCTGCCAAGGGGGGATCACGATTTTCCTGGTCAAATCTGCGTGCTGATTTCAGAAAGCCGGAATGCAATCCGTCCGGCGAAACCACTACCTGAAGATTCGTCACGACAACTTCCACTTTCCTCAACGATTGACACCCCACAATACATCACACCGACCAAATCACTTTGTTGAACCAAACAAAACTGACAAAACAAGATCGTACACCAAGATTCTCTTTTGTCTTGTGCCGCTTCGGCGGCGAAAACGTGAGGTTCGACATATCCACACTACACCTGGTCGTGCCGGACTTGTGTTTCGGTGAGCTCTCCTTGGGCGATACCGCCGGTGATTCCGCAACTAAATACACATCAAAATATTGTAATTTTATAACAACCATGTGTTGTGAATGTTTTGACAGAAAAAAATGAAAGCACCTGGAGGAGGGGCAGGTTGGGACGGTAGTGATGAATTTGTTGACGACGGAGCAAGCCTTGGTTTTTCCGCTGCAGTGGCTTTAGGTTCAGCTGGTTGAGTAGATGACGCACTAGCACTAGCACCGCCTTTTTTCTTCTTACCGCCACTTTTGGGTTTTGGCATAGCAGCTAGTAGCGCTGACCGCTGTACCGCAGCCTTACTTTGCTTTTTTGGCGCCTATTCATGCAAAAACACAAAACATATGTACAAACAAAAAACAATTTGACGTTGTAAGTTTTCAAAGGTTGATAGAAAATGTTACTCGTTGTGGTTTCTTGTTTGAGCCGCTGGCGAGTTCCTCTGCCTCCTTGATAGCTTTCAGTTCCTCTCGTCGCTCTTGCTTTTCTAACTGGGACAACTCCTACGTCACAAAATTTCAAACAACACATGTCAACAAAAAATACAAAAAAGTGTTGAAAAAACGTAGTGGAAAGCTGTACTTTTGTGAGGGTGCGGTTTTGTTTTAGAATCGCCGAGCGGTCTCGGTCCTGCCAGCTTCGGTCCTCTCGCAACTGACTCTGCTCATGTCTGTAAGACACAAAAAACGTTTTTGTCATAATTATTAGAAAAATATTTAAAAAATGTTGCGTGAAGGTTGAAAAAGTACCGCTCCTGTTCTTCTTTCAGGGCCTTGCGGTCCTTTCGGGACATCCCACTAACGCCATCGGCTTCTTTTTGTGATGCCTTCTTATGGCGCTGGTTGTCTCTACTCGCGCCGCGGGAATCCCCAAACATGACGAAAAAACGATATACTGTTCTTGTTGTTTTTCTTGTTTTGTTTGTTTTGGAAATTGCAGTGCTGTACAAACTGATGTACAAATGTTGGTTGTTTAAAAATTTACTCTACGCTGTTTTGTTTGTAACGATTTTGGATATCCTAACCTACGGTGTATACATGTACAGCTTTACAAGGTTGAATATGTATCTTATCCTACAAGAAATATTGTTCTTATTGCCAATTGTTGTTGGTTGTCGTGTCACACACTGTAATCTGTTTGGTTGGTGCGGTGTGTTAGAAATTGCGGTTTCAATTCGGCGGTTGAAATTGCTCAAAAGCACTAACGTGTATGTATTATCGACGATTAGTTTTGTGACAATGCGGTTGTGGTTGCGGTCTGACTACTGTAATTTACGGTGAATTACTGTAATTTGGCTTTACATCGATATGATTTAAGTATTCAAAATTGTTGAGATTTTATATTTGTATATTAGAAAAATGATTTTGGGGCAATGATGTTTAGTTTTGTGTTGGTTTTTGTTTTCGTAATTTTGTTGATTTTTGTTGGGTGGGACATTGTTTTGGGTTCAACAAAGTTTACATGCATCGTACAAATTCAAAATTATTAAACGTTAATGTTGGATTAGCCTTGATGGGCAGAATTCGGAACATGGTATCAAATCTCGACCGTAATAACATGTGTTACTGTTTAAACGATTTGCATGTAACGATTGCTGCGTCAATTATCGTAAGATTAGAAACAAACTGAAAACATGACGTGGTCCGCTTTACATGGATTTTCTGCAATGTTTACCGCGACATGTATTGATTGTTTTCTAGTTGATATTTTGGTAAGATGGTGTTTTTGTTTTTTCTTACGTGTGTTTTTGTGGGCCAATCATGTTACTACAACTGCTTTGCATTTGCTACAGACAACTTCACATTTTTTGGTATATTTTTTCACATCTTGAGGCACTCGACAACTTGCCATGTCAACACAAAACATTTTGAACGAAATGAATGAAACGTAATATGGTAATTTCATATCGATTGTGATTCAATATGTCAAACCTGCCCTGAGTAAGAAATAACGCTGCGGTTGTGAAAGAACAAAACTGCAGGAAATCTGCGTTACATGGATCCAACATGGTAACAATACATAGATGGAATGATTTGGTATTCAAATGGGTGGTCATAAGCGCAAAATGGATGGTGCAGTTTGTTGAGGATGGTTGGATTCATGGATGTGGGACATATCGTACACGTATGTATGATCAACGAATCTATAATTTGACACCATTATTTGCTGCTTTACAACCAACATCGACAACTTGGATGGTTCACAAGATGATGCGCGAAAAAGATGTAAAGATTTGGTAAATATTCACGCGGCGTTTCGCCGTGTGCATACGACGAACCCGACGAACTAGTAAAACTTGTAAAGCTTTCCACTTCGGTACTGTCATTGGTTTACTATGCTGAGAAAAAAGACATCTTAGATACTTCCTTCTTTTTCGGTACTTCCGATTTTGAGAAATCATAAAAAAATATGACGTGAAAATGTGACAACCGAACCGCTTTTTGTATTGTAAATGTAATCATTGATAGTGTAAGAAAGGCAGTTATGTACTGATATAACTTCAAGGTACGTAATTTGTTTGTAATCTAATCTGTAAATTTAGAAAATTTTGATGGCAAACTAATCATTGGCAAGTTAATCCACTTTCCCGAGGTACTCCCATGTGGGCCCGTTCTCACCGCCAACCAAAATTCGTGTGTGGACTACACACTCCTGTTATATTGTTGAAACAAAATTTGAAAATAAAAACAAAAAAGAATGAATTTTGCGTTTAAATGTTGTGGTTGAGAAAATTTGAAAAACGATTTAGATGCTGCTTGACGCACCTCGTTTTTCCACTGTTCAATGTGCCGCTTCCACCCCTGTTCGAGACGTTCAATTTTTTCCTTTTCATACACCGCGAACTCATGGGTTCGCCAAACTTGGTAGCCGATCAAATTGTCCAAATGGCCTTTCAGATTGGAAAACGACGTCTGCACTTTCATAATGTCCCTTTCCTATTTTCACAAAAAATGATTAAATTTTCCTTAGTTTTGCATATGTGATGAGATGACATTTTTGAGATTTGTTATAAAGGCAGTCATTTGAAAATTGGAAGTACGTATTGAGTTTTCGTCACGGGCTTGGAATCGGATTCATCCAGTTCGCCGGTGAAATTCTTCGCCGTTTCAGGCTATTGTTTACAGCATTACAAAAAACGTCGTATTCAAAAAAACTTAAAATCGTTTTGTGTACTGTTTGATGGCTTTGTAAAATATTGTCAGATTATGTAAATATACGTCGATGACGAGAATAACATTTTGTTCCACTTCTTCGCCGCCAGCATGTTCTTCTGCAACTTCTTCGGCACCTGGGTGGTCGTCTTCTGCCACGTCGTCGTCGTTGTGTTCGGCAACTTCGTCGTCGCCAAAAAATGCTTCTTCTTCGGACTCATCCTTGGCAGGTCTATTTTTTTAACAAAATTTTTTAAAAACACTTGCTAGTCGGTTTTGAAATTTTCTACATTCGAAAGTTTGAAAATCACGAAATTTAGAAAAAATGACAAAAATTTTTGACTGCAAACCGGCATCAAAAGATCAACAATCAAAATCGACGAAACGTGTGTCAAATCGTCGCCAAATTCGTTGATTGGACAAACTTCCTTTGTAGATTTTTATTTCATAAAAAGCCAACTCGGAATTCTGAAGGGAAGGTTCACTGTCGCTACGATCAAGAAAATAATCGCCATCGTCATCGCCATCGCCTACTTCGTCCTCGGCCCCTTCTTCGTTGACACTACAATTGTTTGGACAAAAGACCAATACAAAAAGAAAAAATCTCTTCAAACAATTTGAAAATGTTGTTTTTTGATGTTTCATTTTTGCTTGAAACGAATTGTGGTTGTTTTTTAATTTTATTTGGTTTAAATTTGTAAGTACAAGCGTTCGAGAAAATCTTGGATTTCCCTGTCCGAATCGAAGTCTGCCAGTTTTTTTGTGACCCTAGATCTCAGATACCAATTGGTATCCAAGTCCCTTGTTATCATCCAGTACTTGCGAAATAAGGTGTGGAGTTCGTTGCATGCCCCCAATGCCATACGAAATGTCCTCGCCTGTTTGACAAAACAAGATCCCAGACTTAACACAAAAAAATATGGTACGAAAACAGTGATTTTTGCTTTTGTATTAATTCCAATTGTTTTTTTTGTAGATAGAAAAAATAAATGGCACGATGTCTTTGAAAGATGCGTTAGTGATCTTTTGTCCCTGGCGTGCATACTTTTGTTCTGAACTGTCCGTGGAAATGTACTAAAAACATATCAACAAATATTCATTGAAGATGCAAAAATTGCAAATATTGTGACAACATGAAAAAATACACGCAGCTGGTCGTCGTGAGCACGCAAGATGGTGCCGTCCGTCGTCGCAATTTCTACTGTCGGCTCATCGTCGTTGTCGCTGTCGCCGTCGCTTTCGAAAACGCGGGTAACAACACCGAACGCAGTTACATACGGGGGGCTATTGGCTTCGTAGAAAATTTTTTTTCCTGGTTGCGCCAATCTATGTAGCTAAATCAAAATGGAAACATCAATCCAAACAAACATATTGTAATGGTTGAATTTTATTTGTTTGTAGGAATTACCATCATTGGCTGATGTGGCTTCGTCTCCTCGCCGGTCTTGAGGACTTCTTGCGGCTCTTCTTTCTGGCCTTGCTCTTCTTCTACTTTCTCAACGGGCCTAAGATTTTCCAATTTGCCAATAAACATGCAATTCAAAAGACAAAACTTCTTCTGCTTTTGCGTTTATAAATTTTGAAATTTTGTTTTAGTTTTACTCGTCGGCGGGCTTTTCGTCTTCGCTCGGCGCCCACGACACATCAGGATCTTCCCTTGCGTTCTGCCTATTATTACAAAGTTTTTATACAGATTAAAGTCATTGTTTTCGCATTTGTATTATGTTACTTTTGAATTTATTTTGGTGATTATGTATTACTCGTTTGGTGCGGCCTCGTCTTCACTTGCTGCCCACATCAAGTCCGAATCTTCCGTCCTATTATCAAAAGGTTTTACATATGAAGCGATTATTTTTACAATTGTATTTTGTCACTTTTGAGTTTTGTTTTGGTAATTATTACTGCTTGGGCAAGGCATCTTCGTTGCTCGGTTCCCACGCGGGGGCGCCAGTATCAGTACGACTGTAACAACAAATAACGACATTGTGAAAACTGAAAATTGTAAATTTAGTGTACACGCATGTTAGCAATAGTGATTTTTTGTGCAAAAAAAATATGTGTGTTATGGTACGTGATGTCGGTGAGGTGACCACTGGAAGTTGGCTTGGTAGCCGCTTCGACTTCTTCGTCGGAAGACTGGTCCTGCAACGCTGCAGCCGCAGCCGCTTCTTCCTCCTTTTGGCGCCGAATTTCAGCTCTTCGACGTTTTCTGCGCTCTCTTCCGCACATCTCTCTTTCTTTCTCAAACAAAGACTTCTCATCAGTCCTGTAACAATTTTAAAAAACATATATACTGATATACAACAAAAACATTTGTAACCAAAAACACAGCAAATAAAAATATTTAGTTTGTGGATTTTTGAATCGTTTGAAATTTGAAATGAAAAAACTTAAAAATACGCCTCAAGGGAGCGAGGGCGCTTCAGAGAATCGTATCCAGAAGACATGGCGTTGATGGGTTTTCCTGTTTAGGTGAGGTGGTCAGCCTTATCTAGTTAGGGATTCTCTTGTTGGGGCTAGTTTGGGATTTTCTTGTTAGTTGTTCAGCCTATAAACTCTATAGCCTTAATCGATAGGTATGTTTTTCCGACCAGCAGTCACTAGTACTACTGGCTTCTCATGGTGCAGAAAAATTTGATTTGAAAATTTATGTCACAGCAACACATTTCATTGCACGTAGTGGGGGGAGTTTTAGTTGGACGATTTGCACAACATAAACATGATTATCAACGCATGAATATTTACTTATGTGCTGTTTTGTCTTCAATTTTCATCACACTGCATCAATACTTCCTGGCTAGACATACAAAGCCAATTCTGCGTGAGGACTTTCATTGACATTTACAAAACATGACTAAATAATGTTCTTTCCGAATGCACAGCAATGGCAGACAATATCGATATTTTGCAAAGGCTGACATAATGTGATTCCGATTTTTTATGTTGCGCTAATGTACTATCTTTGTATGAACCACCACAATGTATGCAAATGTTATAAACCATCCATTGGGTTTGTTCTTGTTGATCTGACTTGTTATAAAAAACCGATTTTATTTTTGTGATTTGACTCATGGATGGCTTGTGGTTTACTACTGCTAATTGAACAGCCGTGACATTATTTTTTCCAAGAAGAAAAATGTTTCTACTAATCAAAATTCAAAATTGTGTTTGCAAAGAAATGTAAAATGTGTATTTTTATAACTATGCACAGTAGTAAACAACTAGTCAGGGTAATACAAACTAGAACATGTCTTTGAGAAGGATTAACGCCTCCTGAATGACCATGCGGCGGCGAGCGTGCTGTTGCCATGCATCGTCATATTTTGCTTTTCTATCGGCTTTCAATTTAGCCTTCCTAGCAGCGTCCTCAGCTTTCTTAGCATCTTTCAAAGCTTTCTCACCACCTTTCAATCTAGCCTCTCTAGTAGCTGCTTCAGCGGCGGTAAGGTTTTGTTTATAAATATCAGGAGCTTTGGCATCTTGGTACTTAGTATATAAGCTTTTGACCCAGTCGGCGTGTATCTGTTCTTTTTGATGTTCATTGCACACCCATGTCTGGCCAGATTTCCTACTATTTCCCTTCCCTGACGCGCGGAAAAACTTTCCTGCTCCACAACTATAAGACAAAATTGGTGAAACAAACATGTTTCAATTGCAAATTTCATTTGGTTGAAAAATTGGTTTTGGTTAATATGTACGGGCAACTCCAGAACGTGCCCGAGGGACATTTCTGTGGGCATTCCATAGGCATATGCAGAGGCGGTGACCTGTCTTGAAAATTCTGCTTACCCCTTGGATATATGAGCAATGCATCCTTGATATCTTGATTACACAAAAACATTTTGAACAAATCGAAAAAAACGACAATAATAATTTTTCAAAAACAAAAAGCAACTTTTTCCTTTGAGCTTTCAATAATTGGTACATTGGATTTTCAACATAATCTTGTTCCACGAAGCTGATTCCTGCGGATCGAGGCCGAGACCTGTGTTTCCTTTCGTGCGCTCGATGTCAAACATGTACTTTATAACATTGCCGAACCCAAAACACTAAAACAAAGATTCACAAAAAGGAAAATGGTCCTGGCCTATTGCCACAACAAAAATAAAGCGAAAATAAATATCTCGCAAAATTTTACATGTGATCGAAAATTTGTTGGAATGTTTGATTATTGTTAAAGTCTTACGTCGCAAGCCTTGTCTACGCGGCTGGCAAAATTAAATTCCCCATAATCTGGCGTACACCCAACCGGTCCTAGTAATTCGCGGGTGCCGCTACCGGGCCATACAGGGGCGCTCCAATTATCATGTTCACATATTCTAGAGTGGTCGTGGTCGATGAGCTTGACCTCTACTACCTCGCCGGACTCGTCCACCTAACAATGCAAAAAAAAGGTGCCCTGAAAAACATTTCTTGAAAAAATGTTTTTTAACAGATTGGAATAGTAACTACTTTGCAGAAAAACTGCCTGTTGGAAACATCGCCATGTAAAACGGGCTTGGCGAGGCCGTGCAATTCTTGTACCGATAAGGCAGCTTTGATTAGGCACCTAACTTTCCGCTTGAGCTGTTCTAATGTGGTAGCCGGCTTCCATATATCTAGGTCTTTCAAACAATGAAAATCATCCCCAACGTGCCTTTCAACAAAGTAAATAAAAATTCAAAAACACAAACCACTTGGTATTTCAAAACAAATGTTTAAAATTTTGATGTATTGTTTTAAATGCTGATGTATTTGATAGTTGTTTAGAAAATACGGCATGATTATGCAGAGTCTTCGTGGGCAACTTCTGATATAAAAACAACCCCCTCCATCGTTTTTGTTGAGAAATACGCCTTCTTTCTTGTAGATATGAATGCTTGATGCTTTGAGCAATTCTAAAGTCCAGGAATATTCGCCATTTGTATCAATGGACTTCTTCAACAATTTACCATCTTCCCATGATGTCGATACCTTTGTTTTGCAAACGTTGTATTTAATCGTAAAACAGAAAACACCAAAAGCATTGTAACAGAAATTTGTTTTGTGGGAAAAAAGGTACAGGATAAACAAGCTCAAAAGTGCGAGTGCCAGCTGGGACTAGTCCCAACCAGTCCCGAAAAGCATCACTCCCGATACTAATGGGGCAACCGTAGGACTCTCTGTTGTTCAGTACTGGAAGATATTTCTTGGTAGTGGTGTCGATAGCCAAAAAAAAGACCTTCGATAAAAGCGATCGTTTCTTATCGCTGAAAATGACATGACAAAAAATCAAAAATTCAATGTTTTGACAAAATGTTCAGACCGCTGTTTATATGCTTCAAAAAGCGTACATCAATTGTTCCTTAAGGGTGGTCTGGATGAATTCGTTCGTTTGATCTGCGTTGGCGAAACCAACGAATTCCCCATCTTGGATCCAAGCCCCGGTGTCTCCAAAATGTACGTTTACCTACAACAATCGAATGCAAACAATAATGAAAATCGTAAAATTTTGAAATGTTTGTTTGTATTTGGAAAATTTTGATGTACGCGTTCGACTTTTGTTAACGACAACAGTTGGCCTCTTGTCAAACTGTCTTCGATGCGCGGTCGCTTAGGGGGTCTTTCGCTACTAGCACTACTATCTGTAAAAAAATCCTCCTCATTTAAACAGACGCCTTTGAGTTTGCCCAACTCATGTAGGGCACGCAACTCGCGGAAGCATTTGCCCATCTGGGCGCAGTCTGCAAAGGCGCCTGCCAATTCCTGGCCACAGTCCGACACGCTAGAGTAGGACTTAATGTAGTATTTTTCGCCATCAATAGTGCACGGGTTTTTCCATCCATTTGTAGACATGTACATTTCCACATTAGCAAGTGGCGTTTCGCCATGTGTCCCTATCTTAACGTAATCGCTCCCCTCGTTGACGGACAGCTCTCCCCGTTGCTCGATGAGGTGTTCTCTATAAAATTACACAATACAAAAGATATCACACAAAAACTCAACTTTTTTTCAAAACAGCGAAAAAACGTTTGACCGTAAAATGTTTTTTCTTTCAGACTATTTTGTCAAAGGAAAATGATTACAGACGCTTGATATATCTGCCGTATTGCTCGCACAATGACTCGCTGCCTTGCCCCGCCGCTGCAGAGATTAGCCTATTGGTTTTGAGGACGTCTTCTGGATCGGCCATGGTGACTTATGTACTTACACCAAAAGTATTTGACGCAGATGCTGGGTAGGAAGAATAGTATTTAATGTTTTTGTTTACTCGACGATAGTAATATAAATGTACAAACGGCAACTATAATTTATGACGATCCAAGAAAAGGATCAACCGTTTCGTATGGCTATTCGTGACTACGTTGGAAAATGGTTATCAGCAAGATCTTGGGATGTATGTATCTTCCTTATTTACGTGCTAATCTACGAACGTTTTTATAAAACTTATTGGCTGACTGACGATTGCAGATTCCAGAAATGATAATCTTGACAAACTTTCACGAGTTATACTTTCTGTATTTAGATAAAAATTAGAATGGGAATCAAATTTACGAAAATTTAAATTTACAAAATTTCATATGGGGTCTTTTGCGGTGGTAAATCAACTTTTTGATGCGATGTGTTACATAAATACGTACGAATACATAACATTACACATTACCAACAGAAAATTAAAAATTATCTTCAAAATATATTGTCTTTGGTAAATTTGGTACTTGTACTGCGACTTGGTATTTGTTTTGCTCACTTAAATATTTTATTTTTACGTTGGGTTTCTGTGACATAGATTTTTAGTACACGCCGACACAACATTTTACGACACGACAACAACTCTATCAATAGCACGATGAATTCAATGCCAAAGCAATTGTAAATGGCGTTGTAACTAGTCGTAGTGGTCTTTCATTACAAAAAAAAATGTATTATATCGTTGCGCTGCTTGGATAGTTTCTGTGAAAAACATGTGCACGCTGAGATGGCCGGTTCTTGTCCTTGACCCGACGGTGATAGACTGTGATATTATTCAAACGTTGTATCGTGTGACATTGTGACACGTTGTGTTAGGACAGTTCGTGAAAATGTGACACTGCTGTTTCGTTGCATATGGCAGAGAATCAAAAGATTATATGAGCATAAGACGTAAATAAAAAGAGCGTAAAACCGCTCTGTACACGAAATGCGATCGTCAGGACGTGGTAATGAGATATGATCATATCATACAGAACGAACACAAATGCAAGAAGACATCATTTCAAATGTGACAGCACAAACTCTGATCATTTTGATTGTATGATGAAATTGTACATTCGTGGAAGCGGACCATCTCGTCACCGCAAGGAGATCGATTGAATTGCCATGCTAAAATACGGCGCCCATTTGTTTTCAAAATTTCCTTTTGACGTATCTACTGAAACTATGACTACTCTTTTTGGAAATAATTACTGTATGTAAATCTATAGATAAAGCGATGCAGCGCTGAACAATGTTTGTTGGTATTTATAAATTGAATTTGAATTAAATGAATTGATTACCTGATGGGACGACAAGAACGCAATCGTGGATAAATCCAGAAGATGTCACCGAAGAATCGCATTTGGGTGCACCAAC
>JACLAD010001813.1_pt1 | contig 17677 bp, 16 predicted proteins | sample 8027901 | NCBI WGS metagenome assembly JACLAD01 (sample SAMN15725071, study PRJNA655200) | protist metagenome | isolation source: fluorescence activated cell sorting (FACS) single amplified genomes of... | place: Spain: Blaines Bay Microbial Observatory, Mediterranean Sea | collected 2016-07-05 | reverse complement strand
CCGGGTGGCAGGACGCTGGCCTTCAGGCCAGAGGCCGGCAAATAGGCTGAACCAATGGGCGGCCTCAAACTCGGTAAAGACCGGCGTGTTGCAGCAAGTGGTCAGGACCCGGCGCGTTGGTGCTTCGTCGGTGAGGCGGAATTCGGCGAGTTTGGCCGTGCCGTCGGGAAAGCGCACGCGATCCTTGCGGTAGAGGACATAGGGGACGCCACCATTTTCACCGGCGATGGGGAATGCCGGGGGCAAGACCGACAGGCGTTGCGCAGCGCTGCGGCAGGAGGTGCAGTGGCACTCGGAGGTGATGAACGGGTCTCCGGTCACTTCGAGGTGGAACTGGCCGCAGGCACAGCTTAGCGTCGTGGTCGTTTTTGGCATGGTGCGATAGTTCCTTTTGCGTCTTGTCCATTCGGGAGCCCGTGTGCGGTCCGATATGACCGGACCGTCGGCCCCAAGCCTTGTCGTCGCAACGTCCCGCCAAGAGCTGGTGTCCAGCAATTCGCGCGTTGCTCTAAGGAAGACGATAGGACGCAGGATGTTTCGACACGGTGACGAGATGAAAAAGTTCTGAGCGCGAGACGGCATTCGTGCGTTCAAACGAACTTTTTGTCCATCGATGTGAACCGTCATCCAAGCGTCATCAAAGCTTCAAGTGAACGTCAAGCAAGCTCAATAGAGGGGACGGGCAGGTCGGTGCCCGAGGGCGGACGGCTTGTGCGCCGGGCCTTTCGGTTTGTTTCGTATCGTTTCGAACATCCTGGGCCGGTGCTCACACACAATACAGGTCTGGCTGGAGCCGGGCGGCCCAATGCGGTCGCGCTGGCCCATTGGGAGACAACCATGAAGACTCTGAACCGCGTGGGCCTTGCTGCCCTTTCGCTGATGCTTTCCACCTCCGTGGCTTTTGCGCAAACCGAAGTGACCTGGTGGCACGCCATGGGTGGCGAGCTGGGCGAAAAGCTCGAAGAAATCGTGGCCGGCTACAATGCCAGCCAGTCCGACTATGTCGTGACCCCGGTCTACAAGGGCTCCTATGCCGAAACCATGACCGCTGCCATCGCCGCCTTCCGCGCTGGCGAACAGCCGGACGTCGTGCAGGTTTTCGAAGTGGGCACCGGCACCATGATGGCCGCCAAGGGCGCCGTCTATCCGGTGTATCAGCTCATGGCTGACATGGGCGCCGAGTTCGATCCGGCCGACTACCTTCCGACCGTCGTTGGCTACTACACCGACACCGAGGGCAATATGCTTTCGATGCCGTTCAACTCCTCCACTCCGATCATGTACTACAACAAGGACGCGTTTGCGGCCGCTGGTCTTGATCCTGAAATGCCGCCCAAGACCTGGGAAGAGCTCGAAGCCTTCTCGCGCCAGATCATGGAATCGGGTGCCGCCACCTGTGGTTTCACCTCCGGCTGGATCTCCTGGGCACAGCTTGAAAACTTCTCGGCCTGGCACAACCAGCCGATCGGCACGCTGGAAAACGGCTTTGGTGGCCTGGATACCGAATTCGTCGTCAATGGCCCGCTGCAGGCCAAGCATTGGGAAAACCTCAAGAACTGGCAGGATGAAGGCGTCTTCCAGTATGGTGGCCCAGGCGGCGGTGCTGATGCTCCGTCCAAGTTCTACACCGGCGAATGCGCCATCTACATGAACTCCTCTGCCTCGCGTGCCGGCGTTCTGGCCAATGCCGAGGGCTTTGAAGTCGGCTTCGGCATGCTGCCGCACTATGAAGAAGTCGAGCCGCAGAACTCGATCATCGGTGGCGCGACCCTGTGGGTCCTGCAGGGTGCCGATGAAGCCCAGTACAAGGGCGTTGCGGATTTCTTCACCTACCTGTCCTCGGCTGAAGTGCAGGCTGATTGGCACCAGTTCTCGGGCTATCTGCCGATCACCCATGCTGCCTATGAGCTGGGTCAGGAGCAGGGCTATTACGAAGCCAATCCGGGTTCGGACGTGGCCATCAAGCAGATGACCCTGAACGCCCCGACCGAAAACTCCAAGGGCCTGCGTTTCGGCAATTACGTCCAGATCCGTGACGTGATCGACCAGGAATTCCAGGCTCTGCTGACCGGCGACAAGTCGGCCCAGCAGGCGCTCGATGATCTGGTCAGCCGCGGCAACCAGATGCTGCGCGACTTCCAGGCTGCCAATCAGTAAGGCGGACTGACACTACCGGGCGGTGGCAGCTTGTCTGCCCCGCCCATTCGTCTTTTTCGGAGCGGCCGTAACCGGCGCTTCCGCGGATCGGGTCGATGGATACCAAACGCACAGTCTTTCCCTCGCAGGGGCTGCCATATCTCCTGGTAGCGCCGCAGTTGATCATCACGACGATCTTTTTCATCTGGCCGGCCGGACAGGCGGTCAAATCTTCTTTCGAGCGGGAAGATCCGTTCGGGCTTTCGACCAGTTTTGTCGGCCTGCTGCATTATCTGCGCCTGTTCCAGGAGCCCGACTACCTGGCTTCGGTTGGTCGTACGGCCCTGTTCGCCCTGGCGGTGACGATCATCTCGATGGGTCTGGCACTGGTGCTGGCAGTGGCGGTGAACCGGCTGATCCGCGCGGGCACGGCATATTCGACCATGCTGCTCTGGCCCTATGCGGTGTCACCTGTGGTGGCCGGCATATTGTGGTGGTTCATCTTCAATTCCTCGACCGGCATCCTGCCCTATATGCTCGAGTTTTTCGGGCTGGACTGGAACCATCAGCTCAATGGCACGCATGCGATGATCCTGATTATCGTGGCCGCGAGCTGGAAACAGATCTCCTACAATTTCCTGTTTTTCCTGGCTGGGCTGCAGTCCGTGCCGCAATCGCTCAATGAAGCGGCGGCCATCGACGGGGCAGGGCCATTCAAGCGGTTCTGGACCATCGTGTTTCCGCTGCTCTCGCCGACCACGTTCTTCCTGATGATCGTCAATCTCAACTACACCATGTTCGACACCTTTGGCGTAATCGACGCGACCACGGCAGGCGGGCCGAACCAGGCCACCAATACGCTGGTCTACAAGGTCTATACCGACGGCTATCTGGGCCTGAACCTGGGCTCCAGCTCGGCCCAGTCGGTCATTCTCATGCTCTTCGTCATCGTGCTCACCGTGATCCAGTTCCGCTATGTGGAACGCCGGGTCCAATATTAGGAGGGCGGGTCAATGGTCGAAAATCGTCCCTGGCTGACATTCCTCACCCATTTCGTGCTGATCTGCGGCGTGGTGATCGTGGTGTTCCCGGTCTATATCGCGCTCATTGCCTCGACCCATGGTCCCACGGCGCTTTCGTCAGGCATGATGCCGCTGCTGCCCGGTGCCGAGTTGTGGAACAATGTGGTGCAGGTGCTGACCGAGGAGCGCCGCGGCGTCGCGCCGTTCTGGCTGATGGCGTGGAACTCGCTCTGGATGGCGATCATCATCACGGTGGGCAAGATCGCCATTTCCATCATCTCGGCCTATGCCATCGTCTATTTCCGGTTTCCCGGGCGGGTGCTGGCGTTCTGGCTGATCTTCATCACGCTGATGCTGCCTGTGGAAGTGCGAATCATTCCAACCTTTGCGGTGGTGGCCAATCTGGGCCTGCTCAATTCCTATGCGGGCCTGACCATTCCGCTGATCGCCTCGGCGACGGCAACTTTCCTGTTCCGCCAGTTCTTCATGACCATTCCCGATGAGATGATGGAAGCGGCGCGGGTGGACGGGGCCGGGCCGCTCAAGTTCTTCCGCGATATTCTGCTGCCGCTCTCGCGCACCAATATCGCGGCGCTCTGCGTCATCCTCTTCATCTATGGATGGATGCAGTATCTGTGGCCGCTGCTGGTGACCACCGATCCGAAATACTACACATTGATGATGGGCGTGAAACGCATGGCCGCCGTGGCCGACGCCGATCCGCAATGGAACACCATCATGGCGGCCGTGGTCATGGCCATGCTGCCGCCGGTTCTCATTGTCATCTTCATGCAGCGCCTGTTCGTTAAAGGCCTGGTCGAAACGGAGAAGTAAGAAAAATGGCAAGTATCGATCTCAAGGGCGTTCGCAAGGTCTATCAGGGCAATGTCACGGCCATTCATGCGCTGGATCTTTCCATCGATGATGGCGAGCTGGTGGTGCTGGTCGGGCCGTCGGGTTGCGGCAAGTCCACGCTGCTGCGCATGATTGCCGGGCTCGAAACCATCACCGATGGGACGATTTCCATCGGCGACGACGTGGTGAACAAGAAGGAGCCGGCCGAGCGCGACATCGCCATGGTGTTCCAGAACTACGCGCTCTATCCGCATATGAGCGTGCGCCAGAACCTGGAATATGGCCTGAAGAACCGGGGCACGCCGCGCGATGAAATCGACCGCCGCGTCAATGAAGCGGCCCGGATCCTGGAAATCACGCCATTCCTCGATCGCAAGCCGCGCCAGCTTTCGGGTGGCCAGCGCCAGCGCGTGGCCATGGGCCGGGCGATTGTGCGCCAGCCCAAGGCGTTCCTGTTCGATGAACCGCTGTCGAACCTGGATGCCAAGCTGCGCGGGCAGATGCGCATCGAAATCCGCCGTCTGCAGCGTTCGCTCAAGACCACCAGCGTGTATGTGACCCACGACCAGCTCGAAGCCATGACCCTGGCCGACCGGCTGGTGGTGATGAATGGTGGACGGATCGAGCAGGTCGGCAAGCCGATCGAGCTTTATGACAAGCCGGCCTCCCTGTTCGTGGCCGGCTTTATCGGCTCGCCGCCGATGAACCTGCTGCCCATTGCGGCGCTGCAGGCGATTGCGGGCGGAACCATGCCCAGTCTGCCGGCGGGTACCGATATTGTCGGCATTCGTCCTGACCAGGTGGTCGTTGGGTCGGGCGAGGGCATTGCCCTTTCCGGCACGGTCGAGCTGATCGAACCGGTGGGCGGCGAAAGCCATCTCTACGTCCGGGTCGTGGGCCTCGATCAGACCCTGATCCTGGTGCAGCAGGGCCGCGCCAGTGTCGGCGAAGCCGACAAGGTCGACTTCGTGTTGCCGCTGGCGGCGCTGCATGGCTTCAACAAGGAAAGCGGGCTGCGGGTGGACTGACCACTGGCGTCCGACTGCCGGAAATTTTTCAAGCCGCCCCTGGCCTGCAGCCGGGGGCGGTTTGGCTTTATCGACCGCTAGTCGACATATTTGCGCAGATTGTCCGGCGCGACATATTCCCAGGCATCATGCAGGCGCAAGGAAAGTTCCTCGTCATCGATTTTGTCGAGATGGACCAAGACGATGTTCTGCCCGACCTGCTGTTCGGTCTCGAAATAGACCTTTGGCGAGATGTCCATGAGCAGCACTTTCTGGTGCCGGGGGCAGGCCAGTGCCAGCACGGTCTCGTCTTGCAACTCGGCCAGTGTCGAATCCGCGACCAGAAGTGCCGGGGAGGCGCCGCTTGATCGCGACACCCCGGGCAGACCGCGCTGATCGACAAGTTGGACTATTCGGGCAAAGGTGCGTTCGAGGTCCTTGGCATCGGTCATTTGCGCATCGTCTCCGCAATTGATGAAAAAGCCTCGCCCGCACTCTGGCGCATCACAGGGTGATTGGCTACAGCTTTACTTGCCCCTGAAACCCCCAGAAACACAAAGGGCTCCCGATGAGCGAAGAATTTGATCCGGCGCCCGGTTTCGACACCGGGAATGATAGCGATGTGTTCCGCGATGCGGACGGTCGGATCAGTGCGCTCTGGCTCGAGCGGCTGCGCGCCTTTCTGGAGGCGGGCAGAAATGACGATGTCGCGCTGGTCATGGAGCCGCTGCACCATTCCGAGGTCGGCGACGTGCTCGAGCAGCTCTATGCTGCCGAGCGCCTGGCACTGGTGCACGCGCTGGGAGAGAAGTTCGACTTCTCGGCCCTGACCGAGGTGGATGAGAGCATTCGCCTCGAAATCATGCAAGCCCTGCCCAACGCTGCGATTGCTCGGGGCGTGGCCGAACTCGACAATGACGACGCGGTCTATCTGCTCGAGGACCTCGAAGAAGTCGATCGGGACGAAATTCTCTCGGCCTTGCCCGTCTTTGAGCGGCTGACGCTGAAGCGGAGCCTCGATTTTCCCGAGGATTCTGCCGGGCGCCGGATGCAGACCGATTTTATCGCCATTCCCCCGTTCTGGACGGTGGGGCAGGTGATCGACTATCTGCGCGCCGAGAAGGACCTGCCGGACGAGTTCTACCAGCTCTATGTGGTCGATGCGTCCTATACCGTGCTGGGCACCCTGCCGCTGGACAAGTTCCTGCGCACGCCACGCGCGACCAAGATCGACAGCATCATGAACACCAATTTCGTGCTGGTGAATGCCGAGGAGGACCAGGAAGAGGCAGCGCGCAGCTTTGAGCGCTACGATCTGGTCGAAGTCGGCGTCGTGGACGAAAGCGGCCGGCTGGTGGGCGTCTTGACCATCGACGATATTGTCGACGTGATCCAGGAAGAGGCGGAAGAAGATATTCGCCTGATGGCTGGCGTGGGCGATGAGGATGTGTCCGACACTACCCTCGACACGGTGAAGAGCCGGGTGCCCTGGCTGGTGGTCAATCTGGTCACGGCCGTGCTGGTCTCCCTCGTCATCGGGCTGTTCAACGCCACGATCGAACAGATGGTGGCCCTGGCCGTGCTGATGCCGATTGTCGCCTCAATGGGGGGCAATGCCGGGGCGCAGACCATGACCGTGACGGTGCGTGCCCTGGCGATGCGTGAACTCGATGGCGGGCGCCTCAAGCGCCTGATCCGCCGCGAAATGGTGGTGGGCGTGGTCAATGGGGTGATCTTTGCCGTGCTGATCGGCATAGTGACGGCGATCCGCTATGGTGATGTGCAGCTTGGAATAGTCATTGGCATGGCCATGGTGATCAACATGATCGTGGCCGGGACTTTCGGAATTCTTATTCCCCTGGCCCTGGACAAGCTCAAGGCAGACCCGGCTATCGCATCGGCGGTGTTCGTCACAACGATCACCGATGTCATTGGTTTCTTTGCATTTTTGGGAATCGCGGGGCTCTGGTTCGGCCTGTTCTGACACCGGAATGTCATTTTCCACAGGGCCGGAGTGTTGCAGTTTGGTCGCTTGCTTCCCATCTGCGACACGGCTAACGATTCATTACTGACCTAACCTGGTCGGTGTGGACGACTGACAAGGAGCGATCTATGCGCAGTCAAACCAAGACCTCAGCCTGGCAGACGATGAGCTGGGCGTTGGTATGCCTCGTCTCTGTGGGGCTGGTTTTCTCCGTGGTTGCTAGCGTCTAGAAGGGACGTTGGAGTTATTCACTGGCAAAGAGTTTAGGGGAGGGCGCCCGGCCACTGGGCGCCCTTCTTCTTTGGCGGGCTGAAATGAGCGCCCCGTTTGCTTGACTGCAGCGCTTGCCAACCGCAAAACGAAGCGCTGCTGTGTGTGAGGACATTCGATGAAGCTCTTGATCGGGAATCGCAATTACTCAACTTGGTCGCTGCGACCCTGGCTGGTGCTGCGGCATTTCGAAATTCCGTTTGAGGACGAGGTGCTGCAATTGTCCGGCCCAGACTGGCGGGACAATCTGGCGGCGCGGTCTCCGACGGCCAAGGTACCGGTGCTGCTCGACGGGGCGCTGGTGGTGCCCGAAACCATCGCCATCATCGAGTATCTGGCTGACAGTTTTCCCGACAAGGCGATCTGGCCGCGCGACCGCGCCGAACGTGCGATGGCCCGCGCCGCGGCCAGTGGCCAGTCCGTCGCCCGCCCCGGCACCCGCGCCGCAGCGCCGCGCCAGCGATGGCGATGACATGAGCGCGCGCATGCGCACCACCGATGAGGTGCTCGACGTGCGGGCGCCCGCCGATGCCCAGCGAGCCAAGGAATACTTCCAGACCAAGTCCGCCATTTTCAACGCGCTGATCGATTCTATCGATCTCAGCCAGCTCGCCACCATGGAGAGCCAGGCCGCACGCGAGGAAATCCGCGACATCGTCGCCGAGATCATCGCGCTCAAATCCATCGTCATGTCGATTTCCGAGCAGGAAGACCTGCTCGAGGATATCTGTAACGACGTGCTGGGCTATGGCCCGCTCGAACCATTGCTGGCGCGTGACGACATCGCCGACATCATGGTGAACGGTTCGCAGAAGTGCTACATCGAAGTGGCCGGCAAGGTGCGCCTGACCAATGTGCGCTTCCGCGACGACGCGCATCTGATGAATGTCTGCCAGCGCATCGTGTCCCAGGTCGGCCGCCGGGTCGATGAAGGCTCGCCCATCTGCGACGCCCGCCTGCCCGACGGCTCTCGCGTCAACGTCATCGCCCCGCCGCTGGCCATCGATGGCGCCGCGCTTACCATTCGTAAGTTCAAGAAGGACAAGCTGACCCTCCAGCAGCTCGTCAAATACGCCTCCATCTCGCCCGAAGGCGCCGAAGTGCTGCGCATTCTGGGTCGCGTGCGCGCCAATGTGCTGATCTCGGGCGGTACGGGCTCGGGCAAGACCACGCTGCTCAACTGCCTCACCGCCTTCATCGAGAAGGATGAGCGCGTCATCACCTGCGAGGACTCCGCGGAACTCCAGCTCCAGCAGCCCCATGTGGTGCGCCTTGAAACCCGCCCGCCCAATCTCGAGGGCGAAGGCGAGATCACCATGCGCGATCTCATCAAGAACTGCCTGCGTATGCGTCCCGAACGCATCATCGTCGGCGAAGTGCGTGGCCCCGAGGCCTTCGACCTGCTCCAGGCCATGAATACCGGCCATGATGGCTCGATGGGCACGCTGCACGCCAACTCGCCGCGCGAAGCCCTGTCGCGTCTGGAATCCATGATCACCATGGGCGGCTATGCCCTGCCCAGCCGCACCATTCGCGAGATGATCGTCTCGTCCATCGACGTCATCGTCCAGGCCGCTCGCCTGCGCGACGGCTCGCGCCGCATCACCCACATTTCCGAGGTGCTGGGCATGGAAGGCGATGTCATCGTCACCCAGGACGTCTTCCTCTATGACATCATGGGCGAGGACGCCAATGGCATGCTGCTGGGCAAGCATCGCTCTACCGGCATCACCAAGCCGCAATTCACCGAGCGCGCCCGCTACTTCAACGAAGAAGCCAACCTGGTCGAGGCGCTCGAAAAGGCCAATATCGAAGAGCATGAGATTTTGGGGCGCTGACCATGATTACGCTCGTTCTTGTCGCGCTCTTTGTCGTTACCATTGGGGCCGCCGGCTTCGCCCTGGTGCCCTCGGCCCTGGGCAATAAGCGCGCTGAACAGCGCATGAAGGCGTTTCAGGGCGATATCCGCGCCAATCGCCGCGAGGCCGATGCCAGCCGCACGCGCGAAGACCGGCGCCGCTCCGTGCAGCAGGCCCTCAAATCCCAGACCGACGAGCTCAATGCCAAAAAGCGCCTGAGCCTGTCCGACCTGGTCTTTCAGGCCGGCATGACCATCAAGCCCGCGGCCTTCATCCGCAACAGCATCATTTTCGGTGTCGTGCTGTTCGTGGTGCTGGTCATTGTCCAGGTGCCATTCTACTTCGCCGCGATTTTCGCGGTCGCGGGCGGCTATCTGCTGCCGCGCTTCTACGTTTTGCGCCGCCGCAAGAAATATCAGGACCGCTTTCTCGATGAATTGCCCAACGCCGTTGAAGCCATTGTGCGCGGCGTCAAGACCGGCCTGCCGCTCAACGACTCCATGCGTGTTGTGGCCAAGGACACCAAGGAGCCGGTGCGGTCCGAATTTGCCCGTGTGCTGGATCAGCAGAGCTTTGGCCTGTCCATGACCGAAGCTGTGCAGGTCCTGCTCGATCGTGTCCCGCTGCCCGAAGTCAATTTCTTCGTGGTGGTCATCTCGGTGCAACAGCAGGCCGGCGGCAATCTCTCCGAAGCGCTGGGCAATCTGGCGCGCGTGCTGCGCAACCGCAAGAAAATGAAGCAGAAGGTCAAGGCCATGTCCTCCGAGGCCAAGGCCTCAGCCGGCATCATTGGCTCGCTGCCCTTTGTTGTGGCCACTCTGGTGTCACTGGTCACGCCCACCTATTTGCTGCCGCTATTCGTCACGCCGGTGGGCAATATCTGTCTGGCCGCCGGCGTGCTGATGCTGGCCACCGGTATTTTCGTGATGAACCGCATGGTGCAGTTCGAAGTTTGAGCCGGGGTCGTCATCCATGAACATCATCGATCTTCTGACCCAGCGGGAATTCCTTATCGCCGTGCTGGCGGCTGTTTCCGCGGCGGCGGTGGTCTTCACCTTCGGCTCGTCCATGATTGTCCGCCAGGACATGAAAAAGCGCATCAAGCGCGTCGCTGTCGAACGCGACCGGATGCGCGCCGAGGAAATGGTGCGCCTGCGCGGGTCTGGTGGCAATGCCGCAGGCCGCAGCACCATCCGGCGCGGCAAGGAACCCAAGTCCTATATGAAGCGGGCCGTTGAGCGCCTCGATCTGAAAAAGGCCTTCCAGGACGATACAACCGTCGACAAGCTGGCCATGGCCGGGCTGCGCGGGCAGGGCGAGCTGACCAAATTCCTGTTTCAGCGCCTGGTCTATCCCATCGGCGTTTTTGCCTTCGCGGCGTTCTATCTGCTCTTTGTGACGCCGGGCGATCGCCCGCTCTTCCTCAACCTGGTCTATGCCATCGGCGCAGGCCTGGTGGGCGCCTATCTCCCCGTGCTGCTGCTCAGGAACCGGACTCAGAAGCGTCAGACCTCCATCCGCCGGTCCTGGCCGGATTGCCTCGATCTGCTCCTGCTGTGCGTCGAGGCCGGCATGTCGATGGAGCACGCCTTCAAGCGCGTCGCCAAGGAAATCGGCGGCCAGTCTGCAGAACTGGCCGAAGAACTGACCCTGACCACGGCCGAATTGTCTTTCCTCGAAGACCGCACGCGCGCCTACGAAAATCTGGGCCGCCGCACCGGCCTTGATGGCGTGAAATCGGTGATGACCGCGCTCATCCAGGCCGACCGCTACGGTACCTCGGTGGGCCAGGCCTTGCGTGTCATGGCCGAAGAAGGCCGCGAAACGCGCATGATGGATGCCGAAAAGAAAGCCGCTGCACTGCCCCCCAAGCTGACCGTGCCGCTGATCCTGTTCTTCCTGCCGGTGCTGTTCATCGTCATCCTGTCCCCGGCCATGATCGAGGTCTTCTCCGGCTCGGTCGCATCGACAATGAGCGGGAACTAAAGGGCGGCTCGCTGGCCTGGTGTTGCGCGGTCAGCCCAGTTCCTGCGCCAGCCCGATCAACAGCCCTTCGTGGCCACGGACATAGCAGAGCCGGTAGCTCTCGCCATATTGGACGATATCACCGGTCAATTGCGCACCCAGCGCCCCGAGCCGCGCAACAGTCTCATCGATATCGTCGACGGCAAACATGATCCGGAGATAGCCCAGGGCGTTGACGGGCGCAGTGCGGTGATCGGCCGCGATCTCTGGCCTGATGAAACGGGAAAGCTCAAGCCGGCTATGGCCATCGGGTGTCGCCATCATGGCGATCTCGACCTGCTGGTCCCCCAGCCCGGTCACCCGGCCGGCCCACTCCCCCTCGACCGTGGCCCGCCCTTCAAGGTTGAGCCCCAAGGCGCGAAAAAATGCAATCGCGCCATCGAGGTCCTCCACCACGATGCCCATATTGTCCATACGCTTGACGGCCATGCCTGTGCCTCCCGATGCCTGTCGATCTCGCGGACACTCTGGCGCAACGGCCGCAAGCTGTCATCTCGGCGAACGGCTGGTTCGAAGGGTGGGTATGGGGGTGGTTTACGGACTGGCCGGTCTTAGTTGTTCAATCCCCTGATGCAGACGCTAGTGCGACCAGCCTGCCCACCGAGAGATCGTCAGCGCAACTGGATCGTGCCCGCCCAATTGCAGCTGTCACCGACATTGGCGACTGGCCGCGACGCCAATAGTGTCAATGTGTTCTGTTCCAATGCCACCGGGTAAATGGCAACGGCATGTTGCGTTTGGTGGCACTCCGGCAAAATGGCGCGCGTCTCCGTGCTGTCTCCGTTCCCCTGATAGCGGGTGAGGACCAAGTGCCGTGACCGCCCATCGAAGGGCTCAGCGCATGCCACCAATACTTCGCCGTTGGGCAACATCATTGGAGCAGTCTCGCATTCGCCAGAGGGTCGGCGCCGCCAAATAAGCCTACCTTCATAGTCATAAGTGGCCACCTCGAAAGGCTTATAGTCTTCGTGGTCGCGCCTGAAATAGTCCCAAGCAGTCGACACGGTGATGGCGGTGTCGCTGGATTCCACAAATGCCTTGAGAAAATACGACCCTGAGAAGCGATTGATATCCGGGCGAACCACTGTCCGAGACAGTTCGTTGCCATCAAGGTCGAAGAGAACAAGGGCAACATCTTCGGAATATTCGGCGCTGCGCGGCTCGCGACCGGCATTGTCCAGCGTTACAGCCACGATGGTCGACTTAGCAGGGACCACTTGGATGGCGGCATTCTTAATACCCAGTGGAACATCCCATATCGATTTGCCGGTACTGTCGAGGGCCCACAGAGAGGCGGACCTATTCTCGCCGCCCACCGCCAAAACCGCTCCACCGTTTGGAAAAGTCGCGACGTCCAGTGCTCCCTGAAAGCCCACGTCTCCGAATGACTGTTCCCATACTACATCACCGGACTGTGCCAGGTGAATGATATAGGCGTCGGAAGGCCTCTTCTCGAAGCTAAACCATCCATGAGTCTTTTTAATAGACCCCGCCAAGAAAAAACTGCCGTCAGAATTCGCCGCAATGTGGTAAACACGGCCCGACGGTTCTACCTTAATAGTATTCGAACCATCGTGATGCAGCACCTGGACCTCCGTTGGTGCTGAATTAGTCTGCTGGTACAGCGCCAATCCTCCGTCAGGAGTCAATGTGAAGTCCGCAACGTTACTTGATGTATCTTCATGGCCGTCAGAAATGACAGAGGACCAGAGTACATCTACCTGAACGGCGTTCTCCTCGGCATGAGTTAAAGTAGCTCCGATAAAGACGCCTATGACTATGGGGCTGACAATTAATGTCCTTGAGCGAGGGCCCGTCGATGTCATCAGCTTCATCATTTCGTTGCGCAGATCATCCCACAATCGTTGTCACTTCTAGCCTCGCATTATCCAATAACGCAATGTCCGCTTCTAGCTGCTAACGATGTCACAACGAACGACCGTAAAGGGGTCGTTTTCTGCCGTCCAGTTTGTCTCGCATTACCCCACCCGGCCTCCCTCTGATAGGGGGAGGAGAAGAGGTGTATCGCTAAAACCAAATCATACGGGATCGGTCCCTCCCCCTATCCGGAGGAGGTTAGGAGGGGGTATCCCCTTCTAAAAGCGCACCAATCCAAAAGATATCCTCGCCTCCAAAACCTCCCTTATCCTCGAACCCATCACTCCCGCGCGGACGGACTGCAGCGAACTTTGCGGGAGGAGCTGGTTGGGTGCTGGGTCGCTCCAGGGCCTGCCTGCTCGTTGGGCCACCTTGCGACGAGCGATCAATAGGGGCCACGACAGCAGGAGAAACCCAGCGTCCCGAGGCGGCGACGTCTCTATTTACTTAGTATTACTGAGACGCACGCGCCTCGGGACACGTCCAATTTAACCGGAGGCCGTAAGGGCCGGCCGGCGCCGAAGCATGCATCAACAGGCAAGGGATGACGAGGAGGCCACAGAGGATGTCAGCTCTTCTCGATCATGTCCCAGCGGTTCTGCTGGGTAAGCAGCGCTCGGACATAGGCCATATTGGCCTCGACCTGGTCGGGCGGCAGCTCGGCGGCATAGAGGGCGCGGCACTCGTCGAACCGGCCTTGCAGGCCCACCACCAGCGCCAGGTTTTGCCGCGTCTGGCTGTTGGCGCCGCGCAACTGCACCGCCCGGCGCAGATGCTTCTCGGCCGCCACCAGATCATTGGTCATGGCATAGGAGAGGCCCAGATTGGTCTCGATCGATGCCTCACCCGGGGCAATCACCCCGGCCTGAACATAGACCTGCCTTGCGTCTTCATGCCGCCCGGTCTGGTCCAGCGTCGCGCCAAGCACCAGCAGCGCGTTCCAGTCCGGCGCATCGGGCCGGATCACATTGCGCAGCACTTCCATGGATTGGTCGAACCGCCCGGCCGCTGTCAGCGCCTTGGCATAGGCCACGCTGATCGCCACATCGCCGCTATGGTGCGGCATGGCCTGTTCCAGGGCCGCCGCCGCCTGTTGGGGCTGCCCGGCCGCGCGCAGGGCGGCTGCATAGTGAATGACCGTGGCGCGGTCCGTCGGATTGGCGCGATAGCGCGCGGTCAATTCGCTCAGATTAGCGTGGCTTTGCGCCGCGCTCATGCCGGAATAGTCCGTGCTGGCCATCTGCCCGCGATTGGATGCGCAGGCCGAGAGCACAAGGGCTGCAACACCTGCCAGGAGCAGGGGGCGCAACAATCCGCTGATCCGTCTTGGGTTGAACAAATTGCACTCCGGGCCGCGAACCGGCCATATGAACTCTCCCCAGAGCAATAGATCATTAACCCTAACGCCCGGTTAAACCGGGACTCTGCGGCGTTGTGCGGGCGCGTGGTCCCGGCTAGACAGGGGGACATAAAGGAGTTCTGCCATGACTGACCAAGCCGCCATCCCGCTCATTTTCATTCCCGAGAACGGGGTGAAGGCCGGGCCGCTGGACGATGGGCAGCGGGCCTGGGCCCAGGCCAATGGCTTTACCGGCCAGCAGGGCCGTCTGCTGGCAATGCCCGACGCCAAGGGCACTATTGCGGCCTGGTTGTTCGGTACCGGCGCGGCCCAGGGGCGTCCCGTCTTCGTGGCCGGCCTGGCGGCTGCAGGCCTGCCCGAGGGCGACTACCAATTGCAGGGCGATTTTGGCGATCCGACCCTGGCCGCCATCGCCTTCCGCCTCGGCGCCTATCGCTTCGAAACCTATCGCACTGCCCCGCCGGCGCCGCGCCTGGTCCTGCCCGAAGCGGCCGATGCCGGCGAAGTCGAGCGGCAGGTGGCCGCCGCCAGCCTGACGCGGGATCTGGTCAACACCCCCGCCAATGATCTGGGGCCCGATGCCCTCGAGGCCCGCGCGCGGGATCTGGCCTCCCGCCACGGCATGAGCGTCACTGTCATCAAGGGCGACGATCTGCTCAAGCAGAATTTCCCGATGATCCACGCCGTGGGCCGCGCCAGCGCCCAGGCGCCTCGCCTCATCGACTTGCGCTGGGGCAAGGACACTGATCCGAAAGTCACGCTGGTCGGCAAGGGCGTCACCTTCGATACCGGTGGCCTCGACATCAAGTCGGCCGCCGGCATGCTGATGATGAAAAAGGATATGGGCGGCGCGGCCAATGTTCTGGGGCTCGCCCATGCCATCATGGATGCCGGGCTCCCGCTGCGCCTGCGGGTGCTGCTGCCTGTCGTTGAAAACGCCATTGCCGGCAATGCCTTCCGTCCTGGCGACGTCTTGCGCTCGCGCGCCGGCATCAGTGTGGAAATCGGCAATACCGATGCCGAAGGCCGGTTGATCCTGGCCGATGCCCTGGCCCTGGCCGACGAGGAAGCGCCGGATCTGCTGATCGATATGGCCACCCTCACCGGTGCTGCCCGCGTCGCCCTGGGCCCCGAACTGCCTGCGCTCTATTCGACCGACGATGGCGTGGCGGCCGGCCTGATTGCCGCAGGCCTTGCGGCCGAAGACCCGCTCTGGCCCATGCCGCTCTGGTCACCCTATGCCAGCCTCTTGTCCTCCCGCATCGCCGATCTGAACAACGTGGCCAGCGGTGGACATGCCGGGTCCGTCACCGCGGCGCTGTTCCTCAAGCGCTTCGTGGGCAAGGCGGGGGCCTGGGTGCATCTCGATATTTTCGGCTGGGCCCCCGATGCGCGCCCCGGCCGTCCGGCCGGCGGCACCGATCAGGCGATCCGCGCGATCTATGGCCTGCTCCGGCAGCGCTACTCGGCCTGAACCGGCGCCATCGAACCGGGAATGATATCGGTGCCGGTGGTCCGCTCGATCACCTGATCGGTCACTTCGGTACCGTGCTTGGGAAACAGCAGCGGCGCGGCGGCAAACCCGCCGATGACCGCTGCCAGCATCACCCAGCCGGCCCATTTCTTGTGCTTTTCGATGAAGGTGCTGGCCACCGGCCCGAAAAAGTAGAATAGGCCGCAAGGGACGAAGAAGCGCAGGCCACGGCCGATGAACCCGTAGAGAATGAAGGTCCAGATATCGATCCCCGCCACCCCGCTGGTGATGGTGATGATCTTGTATGGGATGGGCGTCACCGCGCCGATCATGATCATGAACGGGCCGTTGGAAACAAAGCTGTCGCGCAATTGCTCGAAACTCGCTCCAGCGCCGTAGAACTCCACGATCGCCTTGCCGATTGTGTCGAACAGGAAATAGCCGATCGCATAGCCAAATATCCCGCCCACCACCGAAGAGACCGTGCAGATGGTGGCCAGCCGCCAGGCGCGCCGGCGATCGGCCAGGATCATCGGGGCCAGCATCACCTCGGGAAACACCGGAACAATCATCGCTTCGAGAAAACAGATCAGCGCCAGGATCGGCTCGGCCAGAGGATGCCCCGTGGCGGCCTTCAATCGATCATAGAGCCCCGGTTTTTCCTGTTGCGCTGTATCGGTCATGCCCCTCGACCGGCTCCCTTTGTTTCCATCCAGCCTGCTTGAACGACACACTGGCCCCTGACCAGTGAATTTTATGTGTCGATCTAATATCCCCGCGCGCGGTCCACCACATTTGGCAGCGCTTTGCCCGCTTCATGTCCGGTGAGCACCTGCGTGAAATAACGCACGCCACTCTGCTCACTGGAAATGGCGGCGATATGCGGGGTGATGTAGCAATTCTCAATGGCCCAGAGCGGGCTCTCCTGCGGCAGGGGCTCGACTTCGAACACATCCAGGCTCGCTGCCCCCAGCGCTCCGTCTTGCAGTGCTGCGGCAATATCGGCTTCCTTCTGGTGCCCGCCCCGTGCCGCATTGATGATCACCGGGCCACCAGCCAGCCGGTCGCGGCGCAGCTTGGCGAAGGTGCTGCGATTGAGAATGCCCGTGGTTTCCGGCGTCAGCGGCAGCAGATTGACCAGAATGTCGGTGCCGGCGAGAAACGCGTCGAACTCGGCCTGACCGGCAAAACCCTCCACCCCGACCATGGCCTTGGGCGTGCGGCTCCAGCTTCTCAAATCAAAGCCGAGCGGCTTGAGGCGCTTCGCCGCGTCCTGGCCCAACACACCCATGCCCATAATGCCCACCGTGGTTTCGCCTGCAGCAGGGGGATAATACTGGTCCCAGCGGCGCGCCTTCTGGTCGGCCTGAAAGCGGGTGAATTGGCGGTGATGCATGGTGACATGGGCCACCACATAATCGCTCATCCGCTGGCTCAGGTCTTCGTCGACAAACCGCACGATCGGCGCATCGGGCAGGTTGGGGTGCTTGAGCAGGGCGTCTACCCCGGCGCCGAGCGACAGCACTGCCTTGAGGTTGTTCAGCCCGTCAAAGGCGTTGGCCTGAGGCTTCCAGACGAAGATATAGCGAATCTCGGCCGGATCGAAATTGTCGCCGCGCCGAACCACGGGGTAGGGGGCCAGCGCCTCGGAGAACGCCTGGGCCCAGCTCGCTTCATCAACATCGGAAAGGTGCAGCAGCAACATCAATAATGGTCCTTGATATGGAAAAAGCCGCACCTTGGGGCGCGGCTTTTGAAAACTCAGGGTCGGCGATGCACAGACTTACTGGCTGGCGGCCGGAGCTTC
>JACLAD010009944.1_pt1 | contig 17682 bp, 14 predicted proteins | sample 8027901 | NCBI WGS metagenome assembly JACLAD01 (sample SAMN15725071, study PRJNA655200) | protist metagenome | isolation source: fluorescence activated cell sorting (FACS) single amplified genomes of... | place: Spain: Blaines Bay Microbial Observatory, Mediterranean Sea | collected 2016-07-05 | reverse complement strand
TATAATACACTGTACACATAAGAGAGAAATGGAGACCTTGCATCGTCTGAGGGCGGTGGGGGTGGAGATGGGTCGGACCTGACGACAAGCTGGGCACACACCATCGAACTCTCGTTGAATGCGCTTGTCACACTCGGTGCACAACAGGTATTCACATGGGTCAGTACAGCTGTGAAACGTAGTGATGATCTCTGCACAGCAGTGGCATGACTCCACCGGGGTGATCCGACGCATTCATAGGTCACACACAAAAACTCTTAATACCAGGTTTTGCACAAATCCTATATTTAATAGATCTGTTCGATCACTAACGATGAACAGAGCATCCAGGAGAAATTTTTTGCCCGCGCCCGCATTCAAGGATTTCAAAAAGCTCCCATGGGGGTTCGCTGATGATGAGGGGAGAATCTATCGTGTGTTGAGAAAGACCCCCGAAGGGTGGGCGGTCTTTGACTCTGATCAGTGGTCCCCGAAACACCATGTGGCCTACGTGTGGTATGATGGGAGAACCAAGCTGGAGCCCGGGGAGTCCGTCATGCTGGCGAATTCGGAACAGGTGCTGGAGATGACCGTAGAGAATACATTCCCCACACAGAAAAAGGTTGAATCTCTTATTGTTGTTTTGCACTAATCCGTATATATGATCAGGAGTGGAAGTCATTGAAAAAAAATGAAGATCAATTGGAAAAAAATCATCGTTGGGTTCTTTATCTTTTCAGCCGTCATGTTCATGTGCAATCTCATATTTAGATACTTTCAGTACGTTGATATTTACTCGAAGGAGTATCAACGGGCCAGCATCTACGTTCAGACTGACGTGTGCACGAACATGTTGAATCGTGCCAAGGTTGGTGACTTTGGACGGTGCGACGATGCCGAACAAGAGTTAGAGACCTCGCCGGAGTGGAAGGCCACTCGACAGATTATGGATGACCTATGGCTGTTTGGGGGAGGCCGATGGGAGAGACTCATGTGGTCTATTGAGTCTAACCAATACTACATTATTGTTGGAATATTTTTGTTAATATTGGTTGGGTTGAAGATGTTCAACGACCGACGTTTAGCAGAGAATGTATCGTATCACAGCATACCTTTGACTATACAACGTCGTTTAAACGGCCCGAGTTTTTCGACTATAAATGAGCATTCACACGTAGATTAAATGGACGAGCTGTGTAATAAAGATCAGTGGGTCGCGGGTCTGTGGCAAATGCAGACAGGGATTGCGTTTATGCTGGCATCGCTCAGCGCCGTGTTTGTCACACAATATCTATTCATTCAAGATGAAGATTGATCCTTTCTGCGCTCTCTAAAATAATGCATGGTGCACAAACCCGAACATCGTACGGGCCTCTTGCAGTCCGTTCGCATGCACTGTATAGGTTTTTCGGAGACAAAGTGTTTTCTACACTTGCCACGCATCCAGGCCTTCTTCTTGCATCGGGGCACCGAGCATGGGGGTGAGGGCACCGAACGACCCTTTCTGTAGTGCGAACGACACACGTTTTTGCAGTGCACCGGCCTTCGGCATCCGTCAATGAAGCATTGTGTGTAAGCCTTTCTATAATGTTCACGACAGAGTGAGAGTGCAAACACCATTTTGACGCACTTGGCGTGAGTGCATCGCATGGCGGCAAAGGTGCTTTGTTTGTGGTGGTATTTGCACATGCGGTTCCTATACGTTTGATTTTGGCACAGTGGTACAATGCAGGGCATTCAGTAGTGTAATAGTTGAATAAAGGTTTTGGTTTTATATCCAGATTTTTTGTGTATATATGGATGGGTTGTAGTAGATAAATGTCTGACGTGCATACCCGAGATGAGCAAAAGCGTTACATTCTACTTCCCATTCGCAATCAAACTCTGTGGGATATATTCAAGCAGCAGCAGAGCGTCATTTGGACCACGGAGGAGATTGATTTTGCACAAGACGGGGCCGATTGGGCCAGTCTCAGCAAGTCGGAACAAAAGTTCATCCTTCACATCATTGCCTTCTTTGCCTTCTCAGATATGCTTATTGTGGACAACCTGATGGGTAACTTCATGAATGAAGTCAAGACAACAGAGGCTGTGGCCTTTTATGCTCTCCAAAACTTTACCGAGGTCATCCACAGTGAGACGTACGCCACACTGTTGGACAAGTTTGCCCCAGAGGAAGATCGTGAATCCCTTTTTAACGCGATCGAGACGATGCCCCATGTTCGTGGCAAATTGGAGTGGGCCAAGACGTATATGGACCCGAGCAAATCCTTTGCTGCACGTCTGTGGGCCTTCACCATCTACGAGGGTGTGCTCTTCTCAGCATCGTTTTGCAGCATCTACTGGCTGCGCACCAAGAACAAGTGTCCGGGCCTCACATACTCGAACGAACTCATCGCGAGAGATGAGGGTCTCCATGCGACGTTTGGGGTCGCCATGTACAACATGCTGGAGAACCCATTGACCCAAGAGGAGGTCCATGAAATTCTTAGCGAAGCAGTGGTGCATGAGGAGCTCTTCGTTGAGACGGCGCTCCCAGATAATTTGGTGGGCATGAACAAGGAGCTGATGACCGAATACGTTCACTACTGTGCAAATCACCTGTTGGCCAAGATCAAGGGCCCGGGTGGAATCAGCTATGCGCCCCTCTATCCAAACGCGACCCAACCGTTTTCATTCATGGATATGATCTCTTTGGATGGCAAGACCAACTTTTTTGAGAAGCGTGTGGCAGAGTACACCCGCGCGGGGGTGGGGGTGCAACAGGGATCGACATTTGAATGTGATGATGATGATTTTTAATTAAACTTTGTTTTATTGTTGCTTAAGCTGTGAAATAATAACAATGGGAGGCCTTTGAGATGAACGGTACTCGCTACAATTGTATTTTGTTGATGATATTATTGATAGTGAGCATCGATCTCCAATCCATTTGTGGATGAATATATAAATTTACAGTATATAAGTATTGAAGGAGAATTCAAATTTAATGAAGGTTACCGTACTTTTTTTATTTGCATTCCTGACAGTTTCTAAAGGTTCTGCAAACGTATGTACTGATTACACAACGCCATCTGAATGTCCATATACTTGTGAATGGGATGGCTATGAATGCTGTGATCAAACAGAACAAAATGGTTTATGCCCATCAAGTGGCTCGACAGAAACATGCACTGATTACACTACATCATCTGAATGTCCATATACTTGTGACTGGGATGGCTATGAATGCTGTGATCAAACAGAACAAAATGGTTTATGCCAATTATGCAGTGATTACAATCAAGCTGCATGCCATTCCCCATGTGAATGGGATGGCTCTAACATAAGATGCTGTGATCAATTAGTTGAAGGTGCATGCCAATTGTGCAGTGATCACACAACACCAACTGCATGTTCAAGTCCATGTACTTGGGATGGATCTACTTGCTGTGATGAACTACAAGGTGGCACATGCCCAGGTTCGGAGGGGAGTTCAGGAGGGGGCGACTCTGGAGGTTCAACAACCTGCACTAGTTTTACGACAATCACCGATTGCCCATCGCAATGTGCATGGGATGGTATTACTTGCTGCGGCGGGGATGAGGCCGCTGGGGGTACATGCCCAAATTCATCTGGGGGTGTGCCAACCACATGCTCTAACTTCACAACAAATAATAATTGTCCAGCAAGATGTAATTGGGATGGATCTACTTGCTGTGATGAACTACAAGATGGCACATGCCCGGGCTCAACCACAGTATGCTCGGATTACACTCAATTTTCTGAATGCCAAAGCCCTTGTCAATGGGATGGCTATGATTGCTGTGATCAAACAGAACAAAATGGTTTATGCCCATCAAGTGGCTCGACAGAAACCTGCAGCGATTACACTACATCATCTGCGTGTTCAAGTCCATGTGAATGGGATGGCATGAACTCAAGATGCTGTGATGCCTTTGTTGAAGGTGCATGCCCAGATCCTTCAGGAGGTTCAAGAGGGGGCGACTCTGGAGTAGGCGGCTCTGCCGCCCTTGTTACAGTCATGGAAGAGATTTTCATTACACAACAAACATACGAATTCAACGTGGCGATTTATCGGACAACTATTGATGGTTTTAGTTTGGCAACACACACCATTGAATCGAAACAATTAATATACAGAGCCGATGATCTCAGCTTCAAAGCAATCGAAGACAGTGATGTTCAGGTTTCAAATGCTACCTCAATTGAAATTAGTAACATGCAAAAGGCAAAGAATCCAGTGCAGGTATACACTGTGAAGTACCAAACAGACTCGGGTACGGCTCGGTTGATCATCTTTGCCTACTCATGCAATCTATGTCAAGGAGCCAATCCAAACCGCATTGGACAACGATATGGAACTTGTTCTAAAACGTCTGACTACACTTGTACTGAACCTGCATATGAAAATTATCAAGACCCATTTCTTGTTGACAAAAGATTGAACAGAGATATTGTCAGTTGTGAAGTTCAATTAGATGATTTGAGTAATTGGAACTTTAACAATATAGCGGACACGATAAGCTCACTCCCTGGCTGTTCGTTTGACAAAACAAGGTACGATCAATTTATCAAGGAGTTTCCCAAAGTATACGATGACATCCTGAATATTCGTGAAAATAAAGGACTCGTTCATAGAAATTACAAGGGTGAAATTGTTCAGCAAAAGTATTTCACGTCATGTAAACCTCAGATGGGCATTTTTGGGAGAATAGAGGAGTGTAGTTTGATTCTTCCTTCAGTTGTAGCCGGCAATAATGTTGATGTGGCGTCAATGTATACCTTCACTCCATATGAGGTTGATTCTTGTGGATTTCGTTACAAAGTTTCAAAATATTTGCCTAAAATGTGCATCAATCCAATTGAAAAGTACAATTTTGACATGACATTTGGCACAAATGTGCTCATGTATAATCTGGAGAGTATGGACAAAGACCAAATATATTGTGGTAAATCACATACTTTGGGTGAATGTAATGCAAATTCACAGTGTGAGCCAGCAGGGGGTGAGCCAGCAGAGGGTGAGCCAGCAGGGGGTTGGTGCTACGGAAATTCAGATGAATGCCATAAAACCGATGTTAAATATGATGCTGAAGAATGCGACAAGAAATCAGAGTGTACGTGGGAAGCTGGATTTCAGGTTTTAGACAGTAGCAGTCAGATTTGTGATGGAAAAACTTATCTATCTACTGTAGGTAAAGATTTAACCATACGGAACTGGATTTTAAGCACTATCAACACCGATCGATCAACATGGACCGCAAACGTCAATCCTGAACTCCAGTCAAAAATAAAAATTGACCGTTGGGGGGAACACCGAGTGAGATTGTCACCTGATTGTAGCAAAGTGATACATTTTCATACCACTTCAACTTATGCTAATGTGTACGAGTTTAAAAATGCAAATTTGTTCAGCGTACTAGGCGAAAAAGTTGTTGCAGATATATTGGGTGTAGATCAAGATGAAATATACAATATTGATGATATGGCGTGGTCCGGAGATAGTCGCCATGTAGCCATGGCGGGAACCGCTGTTGTTGTGAGGGAGGGTCGAGGTTTATTGGGGGCTGACGCAAAAGACGCATTTCCAGCAGTACATGTGTGGGATGTAGAAACTGTTACAAGCCTGAACCAAACAAAACCTCTAACCCCCAATTTAGCTTCAGATAATTTTGTTGGGCAAGGTAAAAAATTTCAAGCAGTGCGTTGGACTAATAATACAATACAGGCATACTTTTTCAAGTGGAAGGTTATATATGATAATGAGGGTCATGCACTTCAGGAGCCATATTGGAATTATTATGGTGGTGGGGTTGGTGCTGAATACAGTAACCCAATAAAAAGCATTAAATGGCAAGTACCACAAGGGGTTAGAGAGGGTACTCAAAGCAGTGATGAATTGACTCTCACAGAGATTGAAGAGTATCGTGCAGGCGTGCGTGCATATTCAGCTACAAGAGAACGTAAGTTTGATACTACTCTCTTTTCTGGGACTACAACACTACTTGAACGTCATGTTGCATGTGTATTGAAAAATGAGAATAAGCATCTACGCGAAGTAACAACGTACACAGAAGGTGCAGATATGGCTTCTCGTTACACTTGTATTCAAGCAGGGTTGAATCCATTGGGTGGTTTTATTGGAGACGATGACGATGATGGCTTTGGTGTGCCCAGTGCCAATTATTTTGGGATTGATGTTGATAGATTTATACATTGCTACAGAAGTGGAGATTGTTTAACCCATGTGAATAATGGTGAACCTGAAAAGGCTCAATACGCTGCACGCAAATCATTACTTGCAACCTGTATTGATAGGGGCATGCCGCTGTATAAGACAGATGACAGGTTTATCCCTGTGAATCATTATGAGGTTGATCCAGTCTTTGGATGGGATTATCATATCAAGTGTTTCCCATCACAACGCTTTACATCAATACACCGTGCTTCTTTCTCATATGACAAAGCACACGCGCCCGTATTCCTCGGACTTTTTCATTGGGATTGTGTATCAAAAGATGCAAATGGAGAGTATACAGAAAAGGCATGCTACAAAAATAAATTTGTTGGAGAATGTGAAAATTGCACTCTGAATCATCAAATAAGCCGTGCGGATCTGTTTAGTTGTGACTCTTGTCTTGCTGGCGAAGAACGACGTCAAGAACAATACGTTTGTACTCCGTGTCCAGCTGGAAAATTCAACGGCGTGTCGGGTGAGTCTTGCAAACAATGTCCATTAGGCAAAATATCAAGTGAAAATGCGGTGATTTGCAATGATTGTCCAGCTGGGAAGAAATCCAACACTGCCAGGACTGCATGCATCGCATGCTCAGCTGCATCTCTCCCTTCAAAACCCATGTCTTCGGGTTTCGATGCTACTGTGGAGATTTCAAAATATTTTGTGAAGAGCGTGTCACATGATACATCAAATGGCAATTACACACAAAATGGTGTCCTCTTTAGTGGTACAACTATTCTCACGTTTGATACAACTGGCATTGACGTGACAGCAAAACCATCTGTGTCACTTGTGTTTGACAACGGCCAACTTCAAGGACATCATATTATTGCATCAGGAAACTTTGACACGACGGACTCATCTGATCTTCAAAGTTGGTTCAATGTAGAAGGGCTCAACGGTACTGGCATATCTATTACGTATGGTTATGGGGGAATTGAAGACATTAAAATCCATGATGGTGGTCAGAACTATTATAGCTCTCACGAGGTTTATATGCCTTCTGAACACTTTCTCACGGAGGCCACATTTAAAGATGAGACAACAGTATTCAACATCGTAGATGGTGACTACAGTGTTGATTTTACAATATGTAATGGTGTTCCAAATAATGAATGCCCATGCGTTGCCGAAGGTAACTGTCCAGTTGCTGAGGCGACTTTCGTAGCCGGAAAAATTACAAAGGTTACAATTATAAAGGTTGGTAAAATTTACTCTCAAGAAAATCAACGGCCAACAATCGCTAATGCAACGACCTACGAACCCTACGGTTATACATATAGCTGGGAAAACGTCAATCGATTTAATTTAGTGACAAGACAAGGAAATGGTGCAGTCTTTGAACCAGTTCTATTTGAAGGTGAAATCGTAGAGGTCAACATTCTTTCTCCTGGTGAAAATTATTCATTAGGGACGAATGTCCTTGTAACAGATGGTAGTTATTCAGGCGATGATAGTTTTACAACGAATGGGCTCCCAAGAGGCAGAGGATGCGCTGAAGGTGCACTGGAAGAAGATTTGTGTCCCTTCAACACGTATTTAAGCGATAGCGCGGATTGTCTCCAGTGTCCAAAAGGCACATTTACTCCTACTAGTATTATGAATACATTTGGCAGTGTTGATGAAGGCTTTGAAGAATGCGTATCGTGCGATGATGTGACTGAATGTGAAAAATATGGTGCAGGTGAGGTTTCAGGTCTGATTACATGCGAATTTGCAGCCAAAGGATTTTCACAAGATTTGAGACCTGGTGAAACGGAGTGGGGACCTACAACTAATGGAGACATTGCTAGACAAGAATCTTGGTGTAAAAAATATGACCATTGTATGTGGGATGGTAGCACGTGTATTGCTGACATTTGTGAATCTTATGAATTTGTTTCATGTCCAGCGCGCTGCCAAAGAGAAGAATTTGGTATTGACGAAGATGGAAAACAAATCTCAAGTGTTGACCTTGAAGGTAAAACAGTTTATGGCTTCTGCGTGAGTCCCGTACAATACACCGAATACTCATCTACTTGTGGAGCATTTCCATGTGAATGCCCGGGTGCCAGTTGTTCTGGAAAACCACAAACAGTATGTGTGGATCCAAGCTCTGGGGGCGCCTGTCAATTTGTTAATGGTCAGTGTGTACCAACATCAGAGACGTGCGCAGATGGGCATAGTCCATGGGAAAAATGGGTGAATAACTCTGAGAGTTGTCCACGCAGATCGAACCTTGACTGTGCTAGTGTTTGTACTGCTTCAAATTGGAATCAAGCTGCTTGTGTGAACCATCAAGTAACAATCCGCAACTACGCAGATGGAAGCCAGAATTCCAATCTAAACTGTGGCTCTTATGGAGTTGCAGCTGGCAACGCGTGCGAGTGCAATGATGGATTTCAATTTGATCCAGCTACCGAAAATTGTAATATGTGTGAGCATACGGAGGACATTGTTGACAATGAAGTTTTCTTTGGAGACTATCCAAATTGTGATGAATGTGCCGCTGCCTACATTGGTCCTCGATACCAGGAGTACCCGAATTGTGGTGAGTGCGAGAATAACACTGACACTTCACACTTCAAGATGAACCGTGGTAATTGTGACACATGCCAAATTGGTTATACAGGAGCCAATTGTGATACTCCTGATGTGGGATACGCAGCTGGGGGAGGATATGTGTGTGAAACCGGCTATGCTCACATTTGTTCTGGGAGCAACGACTGTAAAGGACTGGACAGGGACGAATGCCTCTCAGTAGAAAAGGATGATTTCTGCTTTCCAGTTGACTTTTTTGCCTGTCCGGACTTAAATTCATCAGACTGCGATAATAACCCTTCATGTGAATTTGATCAAGATGAAGAGGGAGGCATATGCAAAAGCAAGTGTTTTAATGATGCAATTACAAATGAAGACTGTAATGCCGCTGACGATTGCACGCTTTTGCTTAAAGGTTCGTGTACATCTGAACCTTGTGGAGGATGTGCATCGGGTTACCAGAAACAAACTGTGAGTGGAGGCAACCAAGAATGCGTGTCAAATACAACCTGTCCATTGGATTACTGCTTTTCTCCAGGTGTCACAGCAACTTATAGTGCAGAAGAAGGCTGCATTTGTGACTGTCCAGGAAACTTTGAAGGCCAGCGATGCGATGAATGCGCGCCAGGCTACACCGGATACTACTGTAATATTTGTGACGAGGGATATTATCGTGATGGAACGGTTTGCACAGTGTGCGCAGCCGGAACTTATCAGGATGGATTAAATGAATTCGGAAATGAGACGGTCTTTAATCCAACATCGTGCAAGGCCAAAAATTGTGGCGATGCAGATTCTGGAACTTCTACAACAGCTGAGGATTGTTTGTGTACTACTGCATCTGATAGTTCTGTAACAAATACATCTCTGGTGAACTACTGCTCGGGTAATGGCAATTTTACAAATGATGGCTATGGCAATTGCTACTGTGATTGTGATTATCTTTGGACAGGTGCATATTGTTCAGAGAGAAGAGATGTTTGTGATGACAACCCATGTGTTGCTGTCGGAACTCAGCAATGCGTCAACATGAATACCGACACTTACGATGGATCTATCACGATAAATACATCTGGCACAGTATTGTACTACGATTGTCAGTGTAAACCTGATTATGAGCATGGCAATGAAAAAAAATGCGAAAACTCTCGATTATGCAATGCCTCAGACATCGAATGCAATAATGGCACGGTAACAGGTAGGATTTCACAAGGATGTTCGTGTAATTGTTCAACAGATTACCCAGCGTCTAAATCGAGTGATTGTAGTGTTCCAAGAGATTGCAGTGATGCACTTGACTGCAGCAACAACGGCGTTGCTTATGGGACATTTGGATCATGCACGTGCGACTGTAATGGTAATTATGGAGGAGAATCGTGTGACCAGTGCATTGATGGATACACTGGTGCAGGGTGTGGTTTTTGCGCGTCTAAGTATAAATCAACGTATATTGATGGCTATACTCTTCCATTTTGTCTGAAAACTTGCTCAACGCACACATGTCCTTCGGGCTACACTGCAAAGTCATCACCTAGTGATATCATATGTCCTTGTGATAATGATCAACCAGAGTGCTCTGGTAAGGGTGCAGGTTCCATCACATGCGATGACACTGCATGTTGCGAGCAGCTCACAGACGAAGAGATCTTTAACGCTTTGCCAGTAACCAACAATAAGCGTACGGTCCCTTCGACCAACGGGTGGTGGCAATCGCACGTTGCAAAGTACAATACCACATCAGGCACAAAGTTCGAGCAGCACCGCGCGTACACTCTGTACAACTTTACAAAGGATGGCATCGCTCATGAGGTCCCATGTGCGGATGTGATAGACCCAAGCGAGTGCACAGCGACAACATTGATTCTGCCGGCTATCAATTACGTGACAAGAACAATTGATTTGTCCCCTCACCAAAACAAAATCATTTACATGCCAATGCTTCGTTTAGATGGCGAGCGAACGACCTATGAGGTTATATTGCCTGATAACACGATCATCAAGGTTGATCTTGATCTTGATACGGCGAGTCAAAAGGAATTTAAGATTCATGGTCACAATAGCTACACTTTTCACTCTGGGAATACTGTATCTATTAACCACAAGTACAAGTTGAAGTTTGGATCGTTGACCGTTCATTCGTATCGGCACCACTTGCTTGCCCGGGTGAACCTGCATGTGTCCGATTTGGTCCGTTCGCGGCGACAAAGGGAACCGAAGTTAGATTTTACTGCAACCGCCCATGACCCTGACTCCATATTGGTTCCCGAAGCTCCAGTATTGAGATCGGAGGCCACCGAGGAAGAGTCCGAGGATTCCTCGAGTCTGGGATTGGTTCTCCTGGGCACCTTTTTGGGCATCCTGATGGTTGTTTTGGTGGTCTTTGGCGTGTATTGTGGCACCCGTCGTTCAACGTCAGGCCTCGCGAATGACTCTGTGAATGTGTAGATTTGAGTATTCGTCATATAAATTATAGTTGCAATACAGAGTACTATGTCATCATTATTACTTTAATTTTGGGTCTCCTTAGCCTTGCCCTTGGTACATACCTTCGCGCCTCGGCCCTGAAATGCGATGAGATCATTGACTTTGTTGATACGGAGCATATTTTGTTGTATCCCGAGACCAGAGCACGGTCCTAAATCGTCTGGACAGAACACATTGTACTGGTGAAGAACTCAAGGTGTTACGTGGGCTGTCAATGAATTGTGATGGAATCCCCGATGAAGAGTTTGTGAATCCATTTAAGTAGAAAGATAAACTAAAACAAATGAATATTTTTCGCGTGTTAACGTTTGCATCGCTTCTCATCACTGTTGTTGTGCTCTTGTTCATATCTATGCCGTATTGGTTTGGCGTCATCATTTTCAAACGATCCCAATGGACAAGATGAGTACGTCTTCACCTCTTCGCATCAAAAAGTATCTCTCTGGAGCACTGAAAGATCAACCGGTGTTGGGCAGCTAAATGAGAGACCTGAGTCAGAGTTTGAGTCGCACGAGCACGCATCATCGCCGGCGTTATTGACGGATCCAATCTCACAACTTGTACAAGTATTGCTGCTTACCTTCTCGTTGGCCCCGCAAAGAATGGGATCACATGATGTATCCGATCCAGTGGCATCATTGCCCGCAGCATTGATGGCTCCGAGCTCACATGGGATGCATGTATAATTCTTGACCTTTTTCGTTGGCCAAGCATTGAAGTGCTCTTCCTGCAGGTGATGGAGCTTCAGCTGCCGCAGATATTGTATCTCTGGTTGCCGATCCTGCAGTGATTTCCAATTTAGTTGTATCATTACATGTAGTCCAATTGATGCAGGTGTTCATGTTGGAGCCAGACGAACATTTGCCAATTGGGCAAGCTTTAGAGGTACGGTCGGTGATGTACGATCCGTTAGCCGATATCTTTTGACCTGCAACGCAAGCGGTCCACACGGTGCAGGAACATTCGTTAGCATCCGCAGAATATATTCCAGCCGTACAACTGCTGCAAAGGCGATTCGAGGTGCTCGTTCCGTTGACAGAGATGTTCTGGCCGCTGGAGCAAATACATGAATCTTCGTTGGCACTCGCGGAATATGCTCCGGCACCGCAAGGCGCGCACACCCGGTCGGTGGTGTTGGTTCCATTTGCAGATACATACAGACTCGCTGCACAATCTCCTAGTACAATAACCCAGCCAGCGCACGTATAAGCATTGTTGTAGGTGGAGAACTGCTTGGGCGAGCAACTACTACACGTACGGTTGGAAATACTTGTGCCGTTCGTATAGACGTACTGGCCGGCAGTGCAGTCGGACCACGTTTGGCAACTGTGCTGGTTCCATAAAGGTCCCACTGGGAGTTTCGAAATATTATAACCCTATGCCAATGAAATACATCCGGTAGAAAAAAAAGTAGAGAAGAAAAAGGAAGAAAGGCAAATGTCAAGAAAGCAGCCGCAGGTGCGGGAGTTTCCCGCCATTCCAGGCAACTCCATCAGAGAGGCTCCATTTGCAGGCAATGCTACCGAACGTGCGCAAAGTGCCAGTGCGCAAAGTGCCAGTGCACGCGAGGCAGTGCTAACTGCGAAGCCTGTCTCCAAAGACAGTCCGACCACTGCACCTCAACCGGATCCTACTCTGTATGATGTGGAAGAACACAAAGGAACGCAGTGGGTGCGTCTGTACATGGATGCAAACAATGCCAAGGGTGCACCCGTCTATTGGGACTATTTACGGGCATTGTTTCCTAAGGAAGATCTCAATAATGACGCGACAGTTGATCGGCTTATTGGGAAACGTATCATCATTCGATGGGCCCCATCGAGCCAATGGTCACGCTTCAAGACGCCGTACAGAATGCCAGAAGAGGGTCTCCATGATGGAGAGATACTGTCCCCTTACGACTCATGTAGAGAGCGTTTTATGGCCTTCTTTGAAAAGACTGAGATCAAATATGGGATGAAGACTACTAAAAAGCAGCCTGCACTGAGAAGCGCGCAGACGCAACGCGGCTCACTGAAGCGCAGGGAGCAGCGAAAAAGCGATAGGAGAGCAGCCAAGCGACGGTCAGTACGTGCTGCAGCGCAAAAGGCGGATGACAATGCAGATAGCCGTGCAGAGGAAGTGGATACACTGGAGGTCCAATCCAAAGGCAACTCGAAATCCGACGCCCAAGAAAATCATGGTAGCCCCGGATACTCGGCACACGTCGCATCCATCTGGCTCAAAGTCAAAGGCGTATCTACAGACGGGCTGTCTGAATTTGTGGCAGACACCTTTTTCAGGTATGAACAAAAGAAGAAAACATCAGCGTAAATATTATTAATTTGATTAATTAAGTTCATCGAGCATCGTTCACTTACAGTACCTCACCCTGATCCATTACACATCGAATTCACATAGTAGCAGTGATAAGACGGAGGACACTCGCGCATGCACTGTCACCCATTTCCCGAGGAACACGGAAACATTCGGTTTGCTTCGTTGCATCGGAGGCATCTGCAAATGCGTGGTACACAAAATCAATTTTGTGTGTGTCCAAGAATTCCTTGGTGATTATCAATGGTGTTATCAACACTTCGTCAACATTTTTATCTCTAGACACTAGCTCGAGACGGGAGTGCTCATTCATTGACGGCGTTCTCTTATACTCTTTACATTCTTTGTCCGATATGACACCAATAATCAGATGTACGTCCGTAGAAATCGCTTTTAATCTGTTGAAGTGCTCTCTGTGGCCTTTGTGATAAAAATCAAAAACCCCATCTGCAAAAATTCGCATTTTATGTTTGTACTAGATGTTGAACATGTATATATTCGCATAAACATAAATCCAATGATGGATTTGTAATCGGCTCATTCTAGTATTTACTCTACAACACTTCAGACCATCAAGATGCCACTACCACACACATGGGTCTCCGCAGATTGTGTCATCATCGTGGGCATCATGATACTCGTTGAAGTGTGGCCCTTCTTCGCACCCAAAATCAAACTAGAATGGATACCGCGATCCGTCTTTGCAATCATCATGGGACTCGCCATTGGATGGGGATACGCAGCATCGCTCCCTCTATTCATATTCGAACCCGATCTATTCCTATTCCTACTCCTGCCACCCATCATCTTTGAAAGTGGACTCACATTTAGAAAGGAGACCCTCACAACCACTTGGAAATCCTCCATCATGTTCGCGGGACCCGGAACCATTCTCTCGGCACTCGCGATCGCGTGGGGCGCCATGGCTCTACAGGACCTAGGACTCTCGGGGATGCCCGTCATGAGCTTTGTCGAGGCCTTTGTCTTTGGGGCCATCCTCTCACCCACAGATCCAGTGGCCACACTCTCTGTCATGCGATCCCAAAAAGATAGAATTTCACCCCACGTGCGTCACGTCGTTGAAAATGAATCGCTGATGAACGATGCTGTTGCGGTGGTCCTCGTACACCTCGCGGGACACCTCAAAAAAATGAACTCCACAACCATCGCATACGTCATCTTTATGTTCTTTCTGTCCACCGTTGGCTCCGGCATCTGGGGAACCTTTGTGGGCATGGTCGTGCGAATCCTGAACAAACCATCACCCACCATCCTCATGCTCCTCGCACTCTTTGTATACGCCGTCGCTGAATCGGTATCCGCCTCGGGCATTGTATCTCTATTCATCTATGGGGTGGTCATCGCCAAGGACGCACCCTTCATGATCACGCACGCACAAACACTCTCCGAGCTCGGTGAACTGTACATTTACATTGTCATGGGATGCATGATCTATAAAATAGAAACAAGGTATTGGGCATTTGCCTTTGGCATGGTATTTGCGTGCATTGTCGCCAGGGTGGCCCATGTATTCTTCCTCGGGCTCACCCTCACTGCAACCGGGAGACCCTGGAAATTGTCAGAGCTCCTCTTCCTCTCTATGTGTGGTATCCGGGGCGCCATCGCGTTGGCACTTGCATTTTCACAGGCCGGACCTCATGCGGGGATGATCAAGGCAGCCACGTTTACCGTGGTGATTTTCACTACGCTCATTTTTGGCTCTTTGACCAAGTGGATGATCGGGGCATTCAAGATCAACAGTATATAATGGCAGCAACAAGAGAGACAAATGCTAGACACAGCTCTCACGATCCTGGAGCCCATATGGTTTGCAAGTGATGACATACTCATTTCGTGCATTCTACTATTTCTTACGTCTATCCTATTCTCGTGGGTGTACCAGTTTCTGCACGGCTACCTGGCGCTGAATGCGCTCATATCCGAGGGCGTGTACTACGTAGCGACGTTTGTGGTGGTCATGATGATTTTGGCTCAGCTATTTGGCTCAGCGACGGCCCAGGCGGTCGTGAGTGGCATCGGCATAGGTTTTGGCTACGCGTTTCAGCCTTATGTGGTTGCCGTGTTCAATGCTCTGGTGATGCGGGCGCAGAGATACTTTGAGCGGGGCAACCGAATTCGCGTGCACAATATGGACGCCGTTCAGGGTCGCGTTCAATCCATGGGATTATTCTTTACAGTGTTGGAGAAGGACAATGAGAGAATTGTGGTGCCGAATCAAGTGTTTGATACCAGCCCATTTTCAGTGTATACATAGAACTAGAGTTCATTAAACTTATTCATTATTGTTTGAATATTTTCCCGGATATCCCACATGTTGTTGAAGCCCCCTTCAAAATTCATCAGGTACCATACTCGAAAGAAGGACCACACTATGAATGTGATGAAGATCTGAGCGACAAAGTAGACGATTGTCCACCAGTGTTTCATGGCAAAGTGGACCCCAAACCATACCAGTGCAAAGAGTATACCCCACAGTATTATTTCGTACATGATGACTACTACGCGCAATACTCTATATAGTGGCTTTAAGGAATCCCTTCATCATCAATCGGATCATAATCTTCGCGTCCCTTGATGTATCTGGAGGCTGCAAGTGTTCCAAGGGCCACCGTGCCCACCACCAGCGCGATGACAGAGTACAGGGGGTCTAAGATGACGCGGTTGGCGTAGAGCATCTTCATGATGAATACAGCTGTCCCACCGGCCCCAACAGCAAAAATGTTGAGGTATCTCGAGAGCACCGTTTCGGGCCGCGTGTTGAGGTTCATATGCGCATGCCATGCATAAAAGGCATGCACCACAATGAATACCACAATGCTCATGGCTTGCACCAAAATGCTCGCCACAGACCCGGCATGATCATGATAGATAAATTCAGAGGTGATCACAAATGTTGCCGAGGAGACCACTGAGCCAATCACATACCAGTAGTACCCACGCTCCTCCACCATCTTTTGGTGGGCCAACAGCATCCACATCATTGTGAACAAGAAGGTGGCCCCGATCGCAAATGGCACCAGCGCGGTCGTTGTGACGATGCTATTCTCATACAACAATAGCATGACAACTATAGAGATAGAGTAGAGACTAAAGACAAAGGAGGATCGATTCTTGACGATGCGGCCGTCATTCAACAGCACTACCATATAGAGCGTAAAGCCAATCGCGAGTAAGTACAGCGGAGCAATACGAAACATATGTTCGTGCTCTACGGGAAGTGTCAGGACATCCACACACAAATAAGTGGCCGCCATAAGCCACAGAAAGGCACCCCATATAAACCACGCTTCACACATGCAATGAAAGTTATTCACCTTATTCTTCATTTATATACACCCTTAAAGATACATGTGGCTCAAAACCGGTTTCTGCCTAAGCATCTTTTGCTGCTGTTCCAAGGCCTGAAATGCGTACAGCACGTCATCGGAGTGCATTGTTTTCTTGAGAGGCTTTGGAAAACAGTTTAGTACAGCGCTCTGCTTTGCAAAGAATAGAAGCTGGTTTGTCGTGCCTCCAGCATGCGTAAACTTTGCCTTGTTCTGCTGAAAAATCTCTGCAGTTTTGATCCGCTCGGCCCGAGGCATCTTCCACTTGGTTATCTTCATCTGAGCAATAAATATTTCCATCAGCTGTGATATGGTGGGCTTATTGAACTTGAAGGTGTATCCAAGACGTCGTTCGAACCCCTTGTTGGCTTTGAAGAGCCTTTGAAGGTCCTTGTCGTACCCAGCAAAGATATAGATGACCTGACGATCTGGATTGGACATGCTCTCGACAATCTCGGTCAAGACCTCATACCCATATGAGTCATCTCCATTCTCTGAGATCAGGCTGTATGCTTCATCAAAGAAGATGACACCGCCCTTGCAAGATTGGATCAGCTTTTTTGCTTTGTTGACACTCTGCCCGGAGTAGCGGGCGACCCAATCCGATCGTCGGGTCACCTTGAATTTGTCGGGGTCGCACAATCCCAGGGAGGCCCACACATTTGCGAGAATCTTGGCGAATGTGGTTTTGCCCACGCCCGGTGGCCCGAGCAACATGGTGTGGATGAAGTGACCGTCCATAAGTTTGAGGCGTTCTGCGCAGCGCTTGATTTCCTCATCATCCTCATCTTCTTC
>JACLAD010016509.1_pt1 | contig 17718 bp, 20 predicted proteins | sample 8027901 | NCBI WGS metagenome assembly JACLAD01 (sample SAMN15725071, study PRJNA655200) | protist metagenome | isolation source: fluorescence activated cell sorting (FACS) single amplified genomes of... | place: Spain: Blaines Bay Microbial Observatory, Mediterranean Sea | collected 2016-07-05 | reverse complement strand
TGGACGGGTCCAGATTCTTTCGCACAGGAGTTTTTTTAGTCTTTTGGAATTGACAATAGTTTACTGACTACTTTCAAGGAAAATACCGCTTCAGGAAAGCTACTTAAAGCAACTTTGTAAGGGTCAGTTTCACTATGGTGATGACTGCAAGGGACTGGCATCCACTAAAGTTAATGGACACTTTCTAAATTGTCTAGTGATTGGGAAGGAATTAGCAGGGTGAGGGTAGCCTTTGAGGCCGTTTTACCTAGATGAAAGTTAGGTCTCTGTATTGTAACTGGCAGTGAAAAGGTGGTTGTACAATAACAAAAATACTATGAGTAACCGAAGCATATGCCTGTGTCCCACAATTTGGAAAACCCCTATTTAATTGGAGAATCAGAGGAGCTGTCTTTACCTAAATACTGCTCTAGTCCAGCTCGTGCTACATACAATGTTGGCTGGACGGGTTCATCGGATGGATCTTCTTTAGATGTAGTTGAAATGCTTAGTGGGTTAGGTTGTCGAAGCTCGATCTCCTCAGTTTCACCAGAACTATCCTGATTAATAACTCTCAGGCCTTTCAAATCGTGATCATATTTTTTCAAACGGTGGTATAGCTGCTCTTTAGAAGGATCTGTCAGCTTTGCACAAACCGGCATCTCCGTTTCACCAGAGACTTCGCTCATACCAGTCCAGGTAGAAGCTGCGTCAGCCACAGTGTCTTTACATATCTGCTCACTCCTAGAAACTCTTGGACAGTACATCCAAATCTCTTCACTATGTAGCACCACTTCCGCTTCGCTCAAGGCCGTTTGCTCAATAACTTCAAACAAAGTCAGATATGTATCTCCTAATTCAGAATGGTTCATATGGCACCCACGCAATTGTGCTTCCTAATTGATAGACCACCCCATTAACATTGGCACTATGAAGGCAGCAGCCTTAAAACCAAAAAGTCTTAAAATCGATAGACTCTATTTGTGAGTCTCGTCAATTGCATTGATGTCCCCAAACAACTTCAACACTGATTTCACACCAAAGTTTGTTTACCAATTGGAAGATTACGGATTCGCTTACCTGTAGCTGCAAAAATAGCATTGGTAATTGCAGGAATTACCGGGGCAATCGCAGGCTCTCCTGTTCCTGAAGGTGGCAGATCGCTTTCAACTATTTCGATTTCGATTTCTGGGGTGTGCTTCATCCTTGCGATTTTATATTCATCATAGTTAGTTTGAACAATACGACCTTCCTTGATTGATAATTTCTCGTTGAGTGCTAGTGAAATACCCATAATTATTCCGCCCTCTATCTGGGATCGGACTAAATTTGGATTTATGCATAAACCGCAATCCAATCGGAAATAAATTTTCTCTATTTTCAATCTACCAATTTCTGAAACAGACACGACTGCTGAGGCTGCAGAAACAGTTGTTGATCTGCCAAAGTTGTCTCGAGGTTTCCTAGTTTTTTTCACCATGAACTCATAAATCGCTATCCCTCGACCAAATCCCTCATCTAATCTCTTTTTCCAATTGGATTGTGATCCCAAATCTTCCAGTAACGTTCTGTGTCTTTCATCGTGGTCTAGTAATCCAAGTCGGTAATTCAGTGGATCCACACCAGCCAGATGGGCTGATTCATCTATAGCACTCTCTATGACGAAACAATTTTGAGTACTGCCTGCTGACCTGAGGTTCTCAAAAGACAAACCGAAATCCTCCCACTTATATTTCAAATCAAAATTCTCCAATTTGTATGCAGGGGGAAATCCATCAATACAGTTAGGGTCAACACCCCATTCTATCAATTGTTTTTTCGTATGATCGGTTTGCACAAAAGAGTGGCTACATGCAATTCTGTGATTCCAAGATTTTGGATATGAATTGGCACCCAAGCTAATTTGTACCTGGTGTTTGCTCATCTGCATGTAGTGACTACATGTCATATCTTGCTCACGGGTCCACATCAGTTGAATTGGTTTACGGAGCATCTTTGAAATATGAAACGCTTGCACAAAGGCATCGCTTCTTCTCTTGCTCCCAAAACTGCCTCCAAGCGTTGTAACATTTATTTTTATTTTTTCTTTGGGTAAGCCTGTCAATTTATTCAAACGATCCATCAAATCAGATTGTGACTGAGTTGGACCCCATACTTCACAAAAGTCTCCCGTGTAATTGACTGTACAATTGAATGGTTCGAGTGTCGCATGTGCTTGCAGAGGTAAATTATACTCCAATTTGAAAGCCATGTTGGCATTCAAATCTGAAGCTTCTAAGTTGGCAAGAATCTCAGAAAAAGATTCTTCAATCTTTTTGTCATCAATTTCTTCACTATTTCCGCCCGAAAACTCTGGTGAAAGTTTCTCCATTCCTTTCATCGCTTGCCAATTACTTCCTGCAACTACTGCAATTGATTCAGGAAATTCCATTAAATAGACACGTTTTTCAGAGATCTTGATGACTGCCTTCACTCCCTTGACCTTCATCGCCTCGTCTTCATTGAACTCCACTAACTTTCCTCCTCTTCGTGGAGCACTCTTGACGACTGCAAAGAGCATATTAGGAAGTCTGACATCCATCCCATAAGTAGCAGATCCATTGATCTTTTCTGGTATGTCAATTCGAGGTATTTCTTGACCAATCAATTGATATTCTTTTCTCTTTTTGATTCTCGGATCTTGAGGAGGTGCTAAGCTCGAGGCTTTTTCAGTGAGTTCCCCATAACTAAATGATCTTTCACTCGAAAGATGGCTAACATACCCACCTTTTGCTACGCATTCATCTCTGGGCACTTGCCATTCAAGACCAGCCGCTTCAATCAGCATCTCTCTGGCAGTAGCTCCGATTTTTATTAACTTATCAAAATTCTTATTCATACTCGCACTACCTGAAGTACTGAGTCTTTTACCGTATTCTGGTAACGGGGGAGCATTACTAACAAAAATATTGTCTAAATTTACTTCCAGCTCTTCAGCGATCACCATCGCTTGGGCAGTATGAATGCCTTGTCCCATTTCGATATTAGGTAGTATCAGGTGAACCGTATTATCAGGGGAAATCTTGATATACAGAGAGACATCTAGCTCTGCCGCTTTCTTTGCTTCTTCTGCATTGAGACTTCTCACACCACTAGCCCCATACCCGAGCAGAATCCCAGCACCCAAAAGCACACTATCTTTCAGTAATTTTCTACGACTTATCTTTTGATCAAGCATTTTGCTTCTCCATGATCTCACCAGCTTTTGTGATGGCTTTTCGGATTCTTGGGTAAGTTCCACAACGGCATAAGACATTCATCGTACGATTCACTGTCTGCTCATCTGGTTTGGTGTTTCTACTCAACAAAGCTAACGCCGTCAGGATTTGGCCTGATTGACAGTAGCCACACTGCGGGACCTGCTCCGCAATCCAGGCCTGCTGTACAGGATGACTGTTATCTTCAGACAGACCTTCGATAGTTAATATGTCCTTGCCAGCAACTTCTTCCAACGTGACACCACAAGAGCGAACTGGGCGGCCTTTCACCAAAACCGTACACGATCCACATTGCTGGATCCCACAGCCATACTTCGTACCTGTCAGATTCAATGTATCCCTAAGAACCCAGAGAAGTGGAGTGTCAGAATCAACATCCACTTCGTATTTTTTACTGTTAACTGTGAGTTCCTGCATAAAACTACCTATAAAATCCAGTTTGTGATTGAAACCTCTACAAAAATTAATACTACTAGAAGGTAGTTTCTATCCGAGAAAAAACGTTTCGTCAAGAAATTTAGTTCCACTTTTATCAACAAAACTCAGCACCTGCGATGTGACGTAATATTGAGAAGCGAGAGAATGTTAGAAATTAATAAATTTAGGCGTTATGCAGGAGTTCCAGATCTTTGTCATCAATTTGGACGAAGGGATTTGGATAACCTATTTCAACATCTCATCCATTACCCTCTGGGTCCGGTCTGCAATCCCTCGCTGAGCAGACTCCAAAAATCTAGCATAACGTCTAGTCATCGGGGAACCAGGCGAATGACCAAGTTGGTAAGCAACTTCATCAAGAGTAGCCCCGGAAGATAAAAGGCGTGAAGCCACCGTATCTCTCAGGCAGTAGTTTGGCCGATAGTCTTCGGGAATTCCTGCTAGATCTCGTATCCGGCGGAAGTGGCGGAGATAGGAATCCAGTTTGCGTTGGCCTCCTGCCGGGCCGGGAAAGACGAACCTGCTAGTCCGCATCACATCTGGACAGTCCTCAAGCAATTCTCTTTGCTGCTTTAAGATGTAATGTAACCTCTCACTCATTGGAAAGATGAGGGACTTCCCACTTTTCGTATCTCGCTTTGTGTAAAGACGTTGATTAAAATCAACATCTGACCAAAGTAGCTTTAATGGTTCAGAGGCTCTTGAACCAGTCCAGGCAATGAACTGGTGAAGGTGGGCAATATGTTGGTCATGGTAGGATGCCCAGATCTCATGAAGCTTTCGAAACTGCTCCTCTGTCAGCACTTCAATGCGCTCAGAGTCCGGATCTGGTTTGGGAAGTTTGATGGGCCAACTGAGGGGAGGGCAAAGCTGCTGACTAACCCCAAAGTTAATGATTCTACGCAGTAATTCCAGTACATTGCGCACTGTCCCATTACTGTGATTCTTCAACAATTCTAGACGCAGTCTATCTACGTCAGGGGGGGCTAGTTCCTCTGGAGTTTTGTTCCCAAATTCTGGCTTGAGATGTAATTCATAGCGGTTCTTATCGGTGACTAAACCTTTGAGCGAAGAGCCCTTGGACTGCAGGTAAGCTCCCCATAGTCGATCAAGAGTCTGCCGGGATTCTTCTGCTAGCCTTTCAGCGATTCTAGACTCTCGTTGCTCTGCATTTGACTTTGCTTGTCCATTGATGCGTTTTGACCGCTCTGCATTACCTCTGGGGGCCGTCCACCCTTGTGCCTTCGATCCGAGTTTCTCCTCCACAGATTTGTCAATACCCGGCCGCTTGTAGCGAATGTAGAGCGTTTCAATACCTTGGATCGTTAACCAGAAGACTCCGGGATATTGAGTTGCTTCTCGCTGATACTTTGCCATGCTCTCCCTGTTAGTTTAATTATCTTGTCCCCACCACTGTCCCCACCTACAAGGTAGTAAATGAGTGACTTTTTGACTTGATCTGACCACAGAGAATAGCTAATTCTTATTTAATTACAACATAATATCAAAAATATGAGTACTCCTGACTCAATAAGAGCACTAGGTGCCTAACGGTCTTATAACCCGAAGGTCGCAGGTTCAAATCCTGCCCCCGCCACCATACCTTCGATAGTAAAATCAAGCATTTGCGGCCTTGATCTCCTCTTCTGAAATCATCCATTTCAGCTGACAGCAACTGCCAGTAGCCCCATTTTTCTTTCCTCAACTGACAGTAATTTCTTTTCGTATGCTGATCTGAATCCCAAAGAATTAATGGTCTATCTTTAACTTTTTCTCCAAGTAGACCCTTGTTGTGGTGAAGTACAAAAATGGCAACTTTACCCCAAAACCTTCCCTTTTCTTCCCAATTGGCTAAATGAAACCAACCAGATTTATTGGAGAGTGTACTCTAGGCTACAGAGGGTCAGAAGCTTTGGTAGCAAGCGCTGGTTGGATTTGTGGTCAGTGAGGTGAACGCAAGGACAATTTGAAATTGTGGCGTGGTCGCAGTCCTAAGACTGCTGTAGGGGGTAGTGACTGAACCCAGCTAGGGCATCGTGTGCAGTTGGACTGCTCTATTGATTGGCCACTAGTGTCAGGTATGAAAAAAACCTGCTGGCACTGTTGTTACGTGACAAACCTGCAATCGCAGGTAGTGCTCAGAGGTGGCTTGACACCAACTGGATTCAGATTCTTGATGTTTGTGAATTACAGTGGTGCAACCGAAAGCAGTCTCTCCGGCGCGACCAGAGAGATCGACAAGACAACGACACTGACTACCCAAAGAAAACAGTTTCTATCTTCATTGAACGTTTCCATATCGCCTCCTGCTGTTTGTTGATTCGGCAAAATTGACTGAACCCACAATTGAAGTATATCAATGGGGAGTAAGATCTCGGAGGGCAGTGAGAGGAGAAGAAAACGAATGGGCAAGCAGTTGGTGGGCTACACCATCGCAGAAATCAAATCAAGGATACCAGCATAAGGAGACGGAATGACAAAAGGAGAGGCTTATCTGAGGGCTTGGAAACTTGGATTCAAAGGTGATTTTTCTGAAATTGATAAGATTTACCACCCAGAATATTCTGCTTTTGATGATGCCACAGATGTGAAAGTTAATCTAAATATGGATAAAACCATAGGTTCAGAACTTGGTAAATCAATGATCATTGGGCCTCAAACAATTCTTTTTGAAGATGAGAATAAGGTAAAAATACAAACTTTTGACAAGTATAAAGATGCAGACATTTTTCAAATAATCACTTCCGAAATTACTTACAAAGATGGAAAAATTATTACTCAAAAAACAGTTGTTAGAGAACTAGACTACGACCCCAGCGAAGGGCAGGACTGGAACTGGGAAGATTACGAGTAATGCACGCTCTGCTAACGATACTTTTCACACTCCTGACAACAATAGCCTTCGCATATTCTGCAGGCTGCCCCAAATACGACCGCAAGAGCTACCGCCACTGGATTGACAAGGACCGTGATTGCCAGAACGCCCGTCACGAGGTGTTGATTGCAGAATCTATTTCACCGGTTGGGTTCAAGACCTCAAAGGGTTGTCGAGTAGTCTCAGGAAGCTGGGACGATCCCTACTCAGGCAAAACCATAATCAATGCGACCAAGCTGGATATTGATCACATGGTGCCTCTCAAGGAGGCCCATGAGTCTGGTGCTGCTAACTGGTCAAGGGAGCGCAAAAGAGCCTATGCCAATGATCTGGATTATCCAGACACCTTGATTGCTGTTGATCGTCGTCTAAACCGTCAGAAGGGAGCCAAGGATCCAGCAGAATGGCTACCACCCAATCCAGCCTACCAAACCGAATATGTGAGGGCTTGGGTAGTTGTGAAGCTGAAGTGAGGATTGACCGCTGATCGGAGAGAGTTAATGGCTTTACGGAAACTACTTGGGAATTAAGTCGAGTTGCCGAGAGAGGCACCATAGATGAACTGCACTGCAATTGGGCAGTCTAGCCAGCTAACATTGCCCTCAGTAAGTTTGGAGGTCGTTTGTGGAAGCAAACGCTATTTCAGACAAATGAATTCTTGTGAAGAAGCGAGAGCTTTCCTGAGTCAATGTGGACTCGGCCGTTTGGACGGGGACAAGGATGGAGTGCCCTGTGAAGTGTTGTGTGACTAACTGGCTCGGTAGCTACTCAATACCGTTGGGTATCAGCAGTCATCGTTGTTGGTGGAACCATCCGGCATTGTCGTTCTGCAGAATTTGGCTTCGCTAAGTTTAGCTCCAGTGAGGTAGGTGTTGTGCTTATGAGCATCAGTTAAGTTGGCTCCACTTAAATCAGCATGACGCAGGTCAGCACTTATGAGCATTGCCTCACTTAAATCTACCTCACGGAGGTTAGCTCCACGCAGGTCGGCACTCCAAAGGTTAGCTTTACGTAAATCTGCTTTGCTCAAGTTGGCTTTACCTAAATCACTGTAGCGTAGGTCAGCGTTGTGCAGTATAACTCCTGTCAAGCTTGCTTCAGTTAGGTCAGCTCCTCTCATGTCCATGTCTCGCAAATCACACCCAACACAGTCCTTGGTTTCCAGAAGTTTCTTTTTAGCCGCTTCACCAAAGAGGACCTGCGCCATTACTTGATCTTCTGTAGATTGAACGGAGGACGGTGATTCCAATGTCATCAGTTTTAGCTTTGCCAGATTACGCTGTGGCGCTGAGGGAAACATCCTGATGAATTCCTCCAGAATCTTGGGATTCGTTGAATCTTTGACCACCTCCCAAGCCTGCGCAGCCAAATCCGAATTGGCTGTCACAGTGTTGGTTGCAGAAGACTGATTTGCAGGCTTTCCAATCTTAAAAACAAAATCACCCTTATTGAGATTCGGATCCTGTAATTTGCCGTATTGAGGAGTCAACTCACCCTTCCAATCCTCTGCTGTCCGCTTCTGGATGTATGTGCCCAACTCAGATCCAGTCAGGTAGCCATCCTTGTCGAAATCGGCACTACCCTCCAAGGCATCGATAAAAGCACGTCTAAAAATGCTGATGTCGGGCACCTCCTGCTCAGCACTGCCTGAGGTAATGAACTGTCTTACTGGTTCTTCGGTAAACACTTCAATGTAGGAGGGAGCCGCTCTGGTCGCCAGAAAGACTGAACCAGCAAAACAGGAATCGAACATGAACAAGACATGCTTGGCAGAAGTATTCTTTGCATAAACTTCAATCTCCTGCATGCTCATCACACTTCGTTGGAAGGCGATATCTCGGCCTTTTTTTGGCAAAGGGGCATCCGCAGGCACCAAGTAGCCCATCTCACCACCGTAGCCCAGCGTCTTGGTATGGCCGTGTCCTGCATAATAGATCAGCAACCGATTCTCTGGATCAGCTCCCTTGTCAAAGATGAAATCCTCAATCGCTATCTCTAGTTCATCAAGTGTTGGATCCTCAACTACCTCTACCTCAAAACCATTGTCTTCCAAAGCCCTTTGCACCTCAGTCACATCCTCTTTGACTCCAGCTAGCTTGGACCAGCCATTGGTGTAGTCACTCACCCCAATAATGAGGGCATGTGATTCTTCGTAGATGTAGGAGATGGATTCTTCTTGAGCCGTGATGGCTTCAATGCGTAAAGGTTGTATGGCACGAGTCTGTGACCAGACGAGAGGACCCAACAGGAGACTAACAAGTAGAGAGCAGATCAAATGTTTCATGATCGCTTGAAGCTAGGGGTGGGGGAGAATGAGGAAATTTAGTCGATGAATTACCAGCAGTGGTCGTAAATATCAAATAATGAAACAGATACAATTGAGTGTAAGGTTGATTCGGAGTGGTAGACTAGGCTGGATAACAACTACATCTGGTTAGAGGAACACTCTGTTGGGCAACTTCAATTTATCAATTGAGATCTTTCAGATCGTCTCTCTTCTGCAGATCAAGGTGGGAGGATTGCAAGGCTGGGGATAACTTAAGTTTTGCAAATGGAGCCTCCAATGAACACCACCCCCTTAGAATTCATCCACCCAGTCCCACCGCCAAGCATTCAGAACACAGAGCGCCCATTGTTTGAATCGATGGTCTCCGCAGGCTTTCCCAGCCCTGCTCAGGATTACTACGATGGTTATCTAAATCTGCATCAGTATCTGATTCCTGATCCCAACAATGTTTTCTTTGTCCGTGCTAATGGGGACTCAATGACTGGCGCAGGCATCTTTGATCAGGATTTGCTGATCGTCGATCGCTCCAAGAAAAAACCCAATGGAAAAGTTGTGATTGCTTCTCTCAACGGGGAATTCACCCTCAAGCGACTGGTGCAGACACGGGAGTGTTTTGAGCTACAGCCAGAGAATTCAGAATATGACAGCATTCCCATTTCAGTCGATGACGACTTCCGAATCTGGGGCGTAGTGCGCCATGTCATTCACAAGTTGTAGAAAGTGAGCATGAGCCAGCCCATCAACTTCCAGACAAAGCTTATTCTCTTTGCTGAACAGTGGTCTCCAAAAGTGATTGCTGAGATGAATGACTACCAATCCAAGCTTGTGAAGATCAAAGGCGAGTTCTCACAGCACAATCACGCAAACACTGACACTTTGTCAAGTGCCTCCAGATGTTTTCCCCAGCCGAATAACAGATCGCCTCAATCAAATAACCAACTCAAGATCTTTAACTCTTTGACTCCGATCAGGGACTTTCGTGATAAGTTTTATTTTGGCCCTTCCATCAAATTTCCCAACAACTGAAATGGTGGCGAATGAAAAGTGAGTTGAGAGCAGAATTATACGAGGTCTATCAATCATACCTTGACGCGTTCAATCGTGAAGATATGGATGGTATCAATGCTTGTATTGAGTTCCCGTTAACCCACATCGGCAACGGTAAGATCAATGTGCTGGACAAGTTTCCACTGTCTCCCACAGAAATGAAACAGGCCAAAGGTTGGCATCGCAGCGATTCGTTTGAAATTGATATAGTGGCCATGACAGAAACCAAGGCGCATCTGCTGTGCAGGAATGTCCGTCGGTTCAGGGAAGACGGTTCCTTGATTGAGCAAGTCAGCGTATTCTACGCTTTCAAGAAAACTGCTGACGGGTGGAAGATGTTTGCAATTTCGAGTGTGGTAAACCCTGCTGACTAGGTAAAAGCTAACTTGAGAGTTGTTTGACACCACCAGTGTAAAATGCCCTGTGAACCAACCAATTAATTTCCAATCGAAACTCAACCACTTTTCAGAACACTGATCACCGAAAGTCATTGCTGAAATGAATGACTACCAGTTCATCTGCCTGCTGATTTCGTTCAGCAGACCATTTCTCTACGGTGGTGGCGTAGCCAGAGACGATAGCAAACTCCTCCGATTGCTCCGACCAGTCGGCTCCTACTTCAAGAAATGTTGATAGATACAGGGGGTTAACGGGGCCCATTTCACTCCAAAGGTTTGAGATGAAACTCAGTCTTACTTTCGAAGTCTCATTGACTGATTTGGGACTCGAATGTCACGCCTCGACTTCAGTACTAACGGTGTTCTCAAAGTTCTTGAGCAAGTGTTCCAAGCGATCGATGCGCTGGTCATACTCAATGAGTTGCTCCTGTTTTTCTTTGCCATTTCGTCCGTAGCGTCTGCAAAGAGAACGAGTAGCTATAGCATTGTTCAACTCGTACTCAATTTCTTCTGGAGTCTCAAGAAAGCCCTCACCACTGTATCCATCCGGTATTGATTGCTCATCGTCATCGTCATCTTCATCAGGTTCATAATTTGAGGCCATACCCCAAGCGTCATCGGGCCCAAAACCATTCTCAAGAAACAACATGTACTGTCTTTGCTGCTCTAGAGTGAGTTGTGTCACCTGATCAATAGCATCTGCTTCGCTGAAGAATTCCTCTCTCAACTCCTGATAACGCTTTAACTGGGCTTCAGTGAGTTCTTCAATGGAAACACCTGAAGAGGTGGTCTTACTGGCAATTTCCCAAGCCTCTTCATGAGACAGCTTCTCTTCCAGCAGTTTATCAAGATAGACTTCTTCCTGATGGTCTTTTAGCCACTTTGCAATTTCTTTTGCTCGCTCTTCATCGAAATGTTCCGAGTAGTTTTCACGCAAATTGTAGAAACGCTCGAGATGCCCTTCGCTCCATTCAAGGTCCATTTTTAGCCTCAAGTAAATTGTTGAATCATTTCCAAAATGTCACGTTGCAGCTAGCCGCAATCCTTCCGACAGGCTTCAATCCCGAACATAGACTTTAAATCTTGGTGACAGGTGTACCGGCATGAAATCAGGAAAGTCTAGCTCTGACCGGTTGTGTAGACGTTCCACTCGGTATTTGTCTTTCGGCTCCACATATTCGCATTTGACCCAGAGGTCGTTATCAAGTCTTCCCGAAGCACCAAGGGGCTTACGGAACGCTTGGTTGTTGTGAACGTCATGTAGTGGCTTGCAGATCCAGCGGTCTGAAAACGTTGGGTCACGCTCATCTAATTTGGGTAGACCCATCTGACTTGCAATAAAATCAGTTTGGTCTTCTTCAAACAACAAGCGCAGTCGCTGAGCTTCTGCGAAGTGGTCGGCAAGTTCTGGTGGAATGTCTGATATGCGTTCTGCCATTTTATAGATGAGACGTTTGGCGTCATCCCGAGACTTCCAAAAGCGCTCACGTCATTTGATACACAAGTGTTTGAAAAAGAATAGTCGGCTAAAATAAACTAAAAGTCTGGATTCCTTTGCTCGGCCATCATACTTGCCTGACAGCCACTGTAGGTATCTGTAGGTTACATTCTGCCTTCTTGAGAAATATCCGGGCGTGGTACAAAAGGATGTGTCAGTACATTCAGCAAATTGTTGTCAATTCTTGCAGAGGTAGATTCGATGATACCGCAGACTCGTACCAATAACTCCAAAGAATTCAGCATCTCCTCATAGTTTGCACTGCCATTACCTTTCCCGAAAAACTTCATCTACAATTCAAGTGCTCTCAGGACATGGGAACGGTTGCCCAGATAGGCATTGACTAAATCATTGTCAACTAAATTCAACCAGTTGGTAGCTTGACTGTTCATACCGTTGGTTCATATTAAATGCTGTTTTCAAAAATTAGTGTTTGATGATATTTTTTCATCCGAATTAGTCGGTCGAATATAACTCTCATTTTAGGTGTCATATGAGTCATTTTCTAATAAAAAGAGAAATGCCGGGTGCTTCAGATATTCCAAAGAATAAGCTTAACGAAATTGGGAAGGGTTCAGAAAGCGTTCTTGAAGAAATGCGAAATGAGGGTAAAGACATTAAGCAAATTGAAAGCTTCGTAACAGCGGGTGCTATTTTCTGTGTATATGATGCAACATCTGAAGATCTTGTACATGAACATTCGAAAAGGTCAGGAATTGGTGTCACTGAAGTAAGCGAAATCTCTTCAGTAGTACGACACAATACTTCACTCGTAAGTTAAGAGTCAGATCATTTGTACAAAAATTTGCCAACCTAAAAAAAAACTAGTTGATGATTTTAATCAAAATACTGGCTCGGTAAGTTGTTAAAGGCAAGAAACACAGTCTTTTAGAAAGATTGTGTTTCTCAAAACATTCTAACTGGTTGAATACATTAGTAATGAAGCATATTTATCTTGTAGTGGACGTGAAAATCGACGATGTAGAGGCCTATGGGAAATACAAGGAGAAGGTCAAACCATTGATAGAGCGTTACGGTGGTGAGTATCTGTCCAGAGGTGGGGAAATCAATGTGCTTGAGAACGAATTGTGGGAACCCACCAGAATGGTATTGGTTAGATTCCCCGATAAGGAATCCGCAATGAACTGGTATAATTGCGAAGAGTATCAGGCACTGAAGAAAATACGAATCGATAATGCGACTTCAACTGTTCTTATCATAGAGGGTCTTTAAGAATTTGCTCCTGGCTTGTTGAAATCAATCAACTAGCTAACTCCAAAGAACTCAGCATCTCCCATAGTTCAAGTACTGCTTTTCTTTTACCAGCTAGCTTTAGCTAAAGTTCTAAATATTCAATAAATCCAATGATTTTGTTCGAAATTCATTTAACAGTATTCAAGATCATAAATAACAACAACTTCAAATAATATCTCCGAATCTGGTTAGGAAAAATTAGCTATTGGAATCGTTACAATTCATCCCTAACCAGATCCGAATTTATCGAGAATTTACAAAGTTAATCTACATTTTGATGTTGAGTCCTGCACGAACTAAAGTTCCCAGTTCATTTGCTCGATTTACCAATTCTTGAAATTCAGAACTCATACCGACTTCATCAATAATTTTTCCCGCACTCGGTAATGACTCAAAGTGATAAATCCCATGAACCATATCCATTTCTGATCCCAGAACAGGTACGACGGCAGCTAATCTGTATTCTGGTGATAAATTGTCAATTTTTGTAATAACTTCAGTCATCTGTGGTAATTGATTTCTTGTCATCTGATATGTGCGTATCACATGGACAGGAGCAGAAATGTCAACTGCTCCATAAATATCTCGCATTATAAAAGGCCCACGCATTTGTCCCGCAGGATTATCCCATCTTTGCTTACTAACCTCCACAAACATTGGGTCATGCCGCACCTCATCAAAAGTACTCAACGCTTCGTGAAAATTATCAAACTTGGCGCCCATCCCAAAATCACCGGCCATGTTACCTATCAAATTTCTGAAAAGACGTGTTTCTTTCGCACCCTTCTGTGCCATAACTCCGAGCACAGTTCTCATGCGTGTTTCAACTAGATTTACTTTTCCGGGCAATGGTGTTGATTGAGCAATAATATAGGTACTCATGATTTTAGCTTTATTGAAAATGGTTTTGTTGAAGAAATCTTTAAGGATCAGATATACTTTGGCCCCAAAAAAAGATGTACTTGACTGATTTTATGATTGAACCGATTAACCACTCCTTCACATCCAGCTAGGATTTATTCAAGAGGATTTTCGATCTTCAACAATTCTCTGTGAAAGGAATTTAGGATTCCTGATGAACCCATAGACTTTCTTATCTTTGTGTGTTCTTCACTAGCTTCCATTTTTTCACCCGCAGTCTCCATTTCGGACAGACTTGCCCACTCTCTTTCCCATTGGGTACTCATAAGACTTTGGGGGGAACTGAAAGGCCTTAGCCATTTTTTTCTGGGTATGTTTCCCAAACTATCTTCGCATTCAGTAAAGTCTCTCTCAAACTGCGCCATCTTTTCCCAGTTTGTTGTTGAATAAGTCATTGTGACTCTTTCAATAAATTGAGGCATAGAAATCTCCATAGTTAATTTGTCTTAATAAAAACCAATCAAATGATAGGTTAATAAATCATAAAAGTACATAGAGATACTCAAGATGTCAAGGCTGGGCCTACTTGAGGCAATTACAGAAAAGGGTAGAAAGTAAAATACCTTAATTTACTTCCCTCAACATCTCCTCATAGTTCAACTCTCCCTTCTCTTTTCCGGCCAGTTTTACCTTTAACTTCAAAGCCCTTAGGACATAAGACCAGTTGCCCAGAGACGTGTTGATCCAGAGAAACTGATCAATCAATTCTTCAAGTTCTTCCGGGTTCTTCTCGATCGCGTCCAGCAGTGGAGTCGCGTGATAGTGCTCGAAGATTTTCAGGTGCTTGACTAGCTGATTCAGTGCCCTCAGTGATGTCTGATAGTCACAAGCTTCCAGAGTCTTGTCTTTCAATTCAATGTACTGCTTCACTGTCGAATCTACTCGCATTTGCAAACGCTCTCTACGAGCGTTCTGAGCATCCTGGAGGCTATGTTTGACTTTGGTATTTCTCAGTAGTCCGTAAGCTATTTCTGCCGGATGCTTGGTCTTGTAGCCTACCCGCAAAACTGCCTGTGAACCGTTACCATCTAACTGATATTCTTCGACAAATCGTTGCTGCTTGAAGGTGAGATTTGAAGATGCATTCATCGGAATTCTCCACGATAAGAAGTTGAGTGCGGATGAAAAGCGATTAGGGGAGGTAAGAAATGAAGGGGGTGCCTTTGGTCCTGTCCCCCCTTCGATAGAGTGGACATGTTTTGGTAAGTCTATGTGAAGAACAAATGGCTACCGTCGGATTACTGAACCATATGAGTGATGAGTTCAACAGGCTGATTCCGGTAAATCCTACATGAATTCAGTTCACTAAACTCAAAGTATTATACCACAATTGGGCTGAAGTCTAAAGACGATCTGGCGGAAGAAAAGAGTAGTAGTGAAGAGTAGCTCTGAGAGGCTTGTGGGACGTGTTCGTGCTGGCTTTTGAAAGCAAAACAGAGTTGAGGGTCTACTTGTTCAGTCTGCGTTACTGAAGGATCTGGAGTAGTTCGATTGGGAGAGATTTGAGGAAGCGCATCGTAGGTTCGCTAAACCGTATTGATTACCCACTGCTATCAGGACCTTACTCGAAACCTGTCAGCCTGCTGGTGATCTGCCAAAGCAGGGAGCAAGCTGAATGTGGGGTGACTCTTCCTCAATTTGTAAGGTGAGCACCAAGCCGATGTGGACTTGGTACTTTTGGTTAGTTGGGGTTACTGGAAATCTGCTGGGACGGTGCTTTCGCCCGAAACATCTGACCCCCAGCATTGAATACTCCCTTCCGTTTTGACTGCGCAGAAGTAATCATATCCAGCACTAATGCTGCTGACTATTCCCAGATTTGGTGGAACAGTAGCTGCGGAATTTAGTGCCCAGCACCCAACAGTCCCATCCGCCTTTACAGCAAAGGTATTAGCACCAAATCCAGCGTTAATGCTGCTGACTAGTCCTAGATCATTAGGCAAAATACTTTGGCCCTAGCATTGAACTGTACAATCTGTTTTAATTGCGCAGGTGTGAGAAAGACCTGCGCTAGTGCTGCTGACTGGTCCTAGATCATTAGGCACGTCTGTCATATACTACTAATTTTAATCTCGAAAAATAATTGGAAAAGGAAAACACAGAGTTATGCTAAATGTAAAATACAAATCAGTGTCAATCCCAAATAATTTTTGGGAATACATTGTTGAGTCTAAAATAACTCTCACAATCTGTTGCCTACTTATCCTCAATAATTCTATATTTTTATTAAAAGCTGCTCCAGAGGCTGACCTCTGGACAAGGTGGACAAAACACCAATCCAATTCAGTCCAAAAAATAAATCACAAACAATGGGCAACATTTCTCGACCGAAACCTAATAACTAACGATAAATCAAATATATACCTTGTGCCCTATTCACGAGTCACAAATAAAGACAGGAAAATTTTACAAAATTATCTAAAATTTTTAGAAAATATAAACATATCAAATTATTCGCGATCAGAACAATTTGCTTATTGGATTAACCACTACAATGCTAGAACTGTAGAGCTGATTTTGGAAAATTATCCAATTGATTCTATCAAAAATATTTCGTTTAGTTTCTTCAGTTTTGGACCTTGGGACGAGGAATTAATTACAGTTGAGGGCATCGATCTTAGTTTAAATGATATTGAACATAGAATACTTAGGCCCATTTGGAAAGATCCAAGGATTCACTATGCAGTCAACTGTGCGAGTATGGGTTGTCCTAACTTGCTACCTAAACCGTTTACTGCTAAAACAAATGAAATGCTACTGGATGAGGCAGCCAAGGGTTATGTGAATCATCCACGTGGAGTAAGATTTGAAGATGAAAAACTAGTCCTATCTAAAATATTTGATTGGTACCTTGTTGATTTTGGTGGGTCGACTGATAATTTACTTCAGCACATTTTAGAATATAGTGAATCACAGTTGTATCAAAAAATTATACGATATAAAGGGAAATTGGAATATGAATACAATTGGCAATTAAATGAAATAAGGTAGACCAAACATATTATTAAAATTATGATTTCATATTAATTTTTAATTGCGCACAATCTTTTCGACAGGTAAATTAATAGTGCAATTATGAGAATTTGGATAGTAAATTTGCCGTGAAAATCAATTCTATGAAAATTGATTTTAAGTTTTGGCAACTTTTTTATCGTCTAAAAAGTGTTTAATTCAGACTTGAAATGCAATAATTGTAATATCATCTCTCTGTGCCATCTGTCCTTTGAAATTTTCTAAATCAGAGAGTATTTGCTGTACCAAAAAATTGGTGTTTAATTCCCCTTTTTCAATTATTGAAATCATCCTTTTTTTAGAATAAATTTTATTGGCAGAATTATTTTGATCAAAAATACCATCGGTAGTCAGAATAATGATATCATTTTTAAATAAATCAACAGTTTTCTCATAGAAAACTACATCTTTTTTATATCCAACTGTCTTTCGCGTTCCACTGTACTCGTCGACTTTACCATTCTCCCTTTTAATAAAAAGCGGAGTTTTAGCACTCACAAAACTTAAACTCTTATTATTTTCATTCAGTTTAAATATCAGACCGTCAAAGCCTTCATTTGATAGCTTATCTTTATTATTTTTTTGAGTATTTACAAAGTTATTATTTATTTCTGCAAGTACCTTTGAAAGATTAATAGATTCTTTTGTTCTTTGGTTGATAATACTATTAAACATTGTCACTGTAATCATTGATACTAATGAGCCTTGCACCGATTCCACAATCTGATACCGAATCAGTTGTAGTCTTCAAT
>JACLAD010001909.1_pt1 | contig 17725 bp, 11 predicted proteins | sample 8027901 | NCBI WGS metagenome assembly JACLAD01 (sample SAMN15725071, study PRJNA655200) | protist metagenome | isolation source: fluorescence activated cell sorting (FACS) single amplified genomes of... | place: Spain: Blaines Bay Microbial Observatory, Mediterranean Sea | collected 2016-07-05 | reverse complement strand
CAGCACGCCATGAATGAACTTAATTTTGAAAACAAACTGCTTCTGGACCTCTTGAACCGATCCCGGAGTTCAATACCTTCCAAAAAGTCTCTCAAAAGGCATTTCAGCAGACATAAATCGATGCGTAGGTGTATGGCGAAGGTGTTTACTCCAAAGGCAACCAAACGGAAGCGCAGGGAGAAAAAACTTCGCCGGCAAAGGCAGAAAGAGAAGAAAAAGTTGCGGGGAATTCCGAAACACTACGGAAACGCCGCACACAATGGGATGAATCTCAACATGCATGTAGACATGTCCTTACCAGGATTAACGGAGCCAATGCATGCAAGTGCGGGCAACGGTGGGACCCTCCCAGGAGAGCAGTGGCAGGTTGTTTTTCCAGCACCAGTAGGAGTTGCAACATTATCCTCCGGTATGGGCTATGTCCCTCCCCGCACTGTATCACAGAGTTCCTCCCAGCAGCCCTTGGTTGGTGGAGGCGGTGAATCGAGGGGTTCTCAAATCTCGAGACGAAGCGTTCTCGAAAGCCGGTGCAGCAGTCGCAGCAGCGGGCATGGCACATCTAATCGCAGTCATGTCCATAGTCCATCACCCGTCGACGACACTGCAAACCTCAGTCGCAAGCGAGGAAAGTCTGGGGGGAGTGATCAAGGTCGACATCCGCCGGTACTCGGTCCCATCGAGGGTGCTTTTGAGAAAAAGAGAATGCTCATGGAGGCAAAAATGCTCTCCATTGCAGGGGAAGATGTCTACGTGGCAGCTTTTCGGGGAACTCACGATCGGTTGCTCTATGAGATTAAAAATCCCGGAAGTGGCGTGGTGTGCTACTACGATATTCCCGCGGAGCTCATCTTGGACATCGGCCGCCGGCACCCTGAGCTTTTGCGGACGCAGCAAGTTTCTCGTGTGGAAAAGCTTGCGATCCTCTTGAACGATCGCGGATACTTTAGCGAGGCCAGCAACATTGTGGCGAAAATGTATTGGTGGCAGAACGACTAAATTAAAATAAAAATCTCAAAATATTTATATATTCATAGTAGCCCAATGTCGAAACGCGTGTGTTTTCATTTCAAAATCCAAGTCTTTTTATCTTCTCACCTCATCAGACCTTTGATCCTTTACAGAAAATGGTATTGCTTAACGAGAGGAAATTAATTTATAAGAGGCTTTTTTAGCGACGCATTTTCGAATACTGTAGGCCTCTCTCTATGAGCTCGAACAGGCGGAAGAGGCGGCGGGACTCGACCGACGCCGCGGTCAGCAGGACGGCGGTGGAGGGCACGGCGGCGGAGGAGAATTCTGCGAAGGAAAAGAAGAGCAATGACGACGACAACGACAACGACGCGGCGAGCAGCAGTGGGTCGGGAACTGCACCCAAGGACGTGAAAGGGACCAAGCCATCCAAGGCTCAAAACAAGGGAAGCAATAAGAATAAATCTCACAAGAAGAAGAAAGAAGATAAGAAGGAGAAGTTGCCGTTGCCCGTAGAGGAAGGTCCATTCATGCTGCGGCATCGCATATTTGGCTATCATAAGCGAGGTAACAAAATTCTGCGGCCCTGTGAGGTTATTCAGCGGCGCCTTATCGAGAATAGAGAGGCCGCGCTTTCCAGGGCGGGAGAAAAAGAAGAGCAAGAAGAGCAAGAAGAGCAGGAGGTCGCCAAGCTTCAGAAGAGTGGGAAACATCCATACGAATACTATGTTCATTTTCTTGGTACGTCACTCCCGCATACATATGCTCACCTCTCTCCCGCATGAAACACCATGCCAAATGCGCTACACTGCACGCACTTCTAGGAGAACAAATACGCAAATGCTGGCTCAACGAATTCGCTTCTTTTTCCTACACAACTTTGCCATCCATTTGTGTGCCTATTATTTCTAACAATCTTTTTCTCCTATTCCACGCGGATTTTCTCTGCCACTTTACATTGTTAAAGAACTTAACCGGCGAAACGACTGCTGGCTTCCTTTCGAAGAGCTGCGAGTGAAAGATGAAGAAGGGCACTATGCCCCAACAGAAGAATATAGTGCCAACAAAGCTGTACACATTAATCGCAAGACCGGGGATGGAGGAAATCTTGTCGAATTTATTGAGGAAGCGGGTCACGACGACAACGAAGGCATGGACGAGCAGTCGTTGCGCGAGCACGAGGAAGTCACCAAGGTGAAAAATGTCGAAACAATTGAACTCGGTCGTCATCGTATGGAGACATGGTACTTTTCACCCTTCCCCCCCGAACTCTTTCCAAACCACAATCAGCACCACCCGATACCTATTCTTTACATTTGCGAGTTCACGCTGCGCTTTTTCAAACACAAGGAAGAACTTCGGCGGCACTATCGCAAGAAACCAGCTCGCCATCCTCCGGGAAACGAGATATATCGCGATCCCGAAGCCAAATTGTCCATGTTTGAGCTTGATGGGGAGAAGCAGCAAGAGTATTGCCAGAACCTCTGCTGGCTCGCGAAACTCTTCCTAGACCACAAAACTCTTTACTATGACGTCGACCCCTTCATGTTTTACGTGCTGTGCGAATTTGATGAACGGGGCTACCACATCGTGGGGTTCTACTCGAAGGAAAAGCTCAGCGACATGGGCTATAATCTTGCATGCATTCTCACACTGCCTGCTTACCAGCGGAAGGGCTATGGCAAGTTTCTCATCGAGTTTAGCTATGAGCTTTCGAAAAAGGAGGGCAAGGTGGGATCTCCGGAGAAGCCACTCTCGGATCTTGGCCAGCTCGGCTACAATTCGTACTGGTCGGAGCAGTTATTAGAGCTGCTCAGCGATACTAATCGCTCTGGCTCTCACCTTTCCATCGTTGAGATATCGAGGCTTACTAGTTTCAAGACAGAGGATATTGTCAACACCCTTCAGCGCTTAAACCTTCTGCATTACATAAACGGACAGCATCACATATATATGACCGAGGAGGCGAAAGCCGAGCACCGAAAATATCAAGAGAAGAAGAAGAGGTCGAAAACTCGCGTTAAGCCCCACTGCATTCACTGGACCCCACTTTATGCCGATCTCCCGATGGGGCGAAAGGACAAGTGGGCGATCAAGTCAAAGCTTCTGGCGTCGCATGGTGATGAAGATGACGGAGGGTCCTGAGGAACATCCTGAGGAATTTGCGGATATTAATGGTCTTTTCTGCAGGTGCAAACTTGCAGTTATCGTAATTAATATAATATGCCAGTATAAAGGCAAGCCTCTGCGACCTTTTCTTTTACTGTTACTGTTACTGTTTGCTGTTGCTGTTACTGTTACTGTTAACTGTAACTGTTACTGTTACTGCCAGCTTGTTTGCCGTAAAATGGGCGCCTCTGTAAGAACACCATCAATACGCCACGGATGTGCGCCACTGCCACCAAGTCTGACTAGCTGCACCACGAACCGCCTAGCTCTACGCAATGCAGCTGCATCGTGAATACTGAATAATGTCTGGTCATGCACTCCATCACTGTAGGCAAGATAATCGTAGTGGTTGCCATCAACCAGGATAAGAAACGACATTGATGTCGCACCTGGACACTCGAAAGTTAGCTCATTTTTATTCAAAAGATCAAAAAGTTTCATTTTGCTACGGCATAATTTGGAAACAATGTCTATTTCCACAGCCCCACCCCACGTGCTCCTGGAAAGAATTTCCTTCCCATAGTTTTGGACAAAATTTGAGCCATAAACAAGCTCAAGTTCAGTTTTTTTGCTAGAAACAAAACTTGCACATCTCCGTCTCCAACTCTGAGCGCCTTCTTGGCTCCTACTCTTGCTTGTCTTACCAAATAGGGCATCAAAACAATGAAAGAGACAGGAATTGTCAGCAGGTACTTTTCGACAAATGAAGTGTTCTTCTCCCTTTACGATCTCCGGCACAGGAGGAGGGCCGCCAGCTCGTGACAAAAAGAGTAGCTGTTTCTTCAAATATTCCAATTCTTCTTTCATCTGGAGTGTCTTACTGCCAGAGGTCTCCGCTTCATACTTCGCAAGAAAGCTACAAATATCTCCCACTTTATTCTGAAGCCACGTGTGAGCGGCTTCGTATCCATCCGTTTCCACCAAGTGCCTGAACTTCTCCTTACCTCCGGTAAGCATGTCACTCACACGGCTTTGCGCCAAAGCGAGACCAGCAGACGTGCTGGCCGAGGGTCCATGTCGGGACTTGAAATCATTTAAACTCCCTCCTCCAGAGACGTCACGATCTGTGCAAGTACCAGAGTCATCCCCTCCTGCACCTCCATCTCCATCTCCATCTCTGCTCGCCTCGCGGAAGAGTTCAAGACCTTTCTCTGCCACGCTCATGCAGGAGCGTCGGATAAGATTGTGCAGGAGGAGGACAAGCAAGAGGATGTTATCGGATTTAGATTTACACATTTAACATTTAAACAATCTAAATCTCTAATTTTACTAAGGGATCCCTAATCCGTCCCTGACGTGCGGCCTGCCTCGGGCCTGACATATGACAAAAGGCCACATAAAAAAGGGGGAAAGGCGAAAGGCGCGAAGGTCCGTCAAGAACGTCAGAACTGTGTCACGATCCAGTATGCAGTAATGTTCCACGGGTCCGCGGAAAGATAGATTCTAGCAAGCAGCTTCTGGCCGGAAGAGCCAGCACGGTCGCCTCGGATTTTGACGTTTTCGGAGCCACGCGGAGGTGTACTGACCTTGCTCAGTTGCCTTGTGCCTCGTCTCCCTCCCTTGCTGAGTCGGAGCGAGGATGTCATCTGCCAGAACAAAGCTGAGCAGAAGGAGCTCTAGTGAAGGGTCACGGCATCGGCGGGAGAGCCGATCTGTGTTCACGTTGGAAGTTCTATGCATCAAGGCTAGAGGACTTATGGCTTCAGATATGGGGGGAACTTCAGATCCATTTGTGAAACTATACTATCTTGGGGGAATCGCATCGCCGCGCCATGGTGTTTCTGGAGCTGCCCGGCAAATGTTTGGGAAAACCAGATCCATACCGAAGAGTCTTAATCCACACTGGGGAGAAAAGTTCCACCTGACCATCCCCTCCAGGGACCTCATTAGCACAGATGGATTGGGCCACTTGGGACCCATTTACATCGTCTGTGAAGTCTGGGACAAGGATACTCTTTCAGCAGATGATTTGTTGGGAAGATGCCGTGTTCCAGCACCTGCAACAAAAAGTAGTGTTGAGAAAAGGTGGTACCAGCTCTCGCACCCCAAGCTTCCCCCAAAGGGACAAATATGCATAAGTGCCACGTGGTATACAAGCGCACCGGGGCAGCATAACTTGAGTTTCGACAAATTAATTCCGGGCGAGTTTCCAGCCCACCGTTTCTTGCATTGCGTGGTAACTCCGAGGAAGTCGACGTCGCCGTTGCTGCAGATTCGAATTCCTCCAGCAGACGAGAAAATTTTATATTTCATCGATGGTGCCATTTACCAACCACAGTTCCCGGGCGCGCTCTATATCAGCGACTATCGCTTGCTGTTTGTACCATACGAGTGGTTGGATTACAAGAGGAGAAAGACCCGGCAGCGGAGATCTACGACAATCACAAAACACCTGTTCTCTGTAAGCCGTGCGGAGGTAAAGAAGAAGAAAAAGCTCGCTGTCGATTTTAAAGACGCTGGCAATGTTACTTTCCACTGCCCAGGCACACCGGATGTGATTCTCAAGAACATATGCAACGAAATCAATTGGCGGAGGGAGGAAGGACCGAGCGCCTTTTCAATATGTGAGCCGTTACTCCAAGAATATCGCGGCGTGAAGCGAAGTCTTGCGAACGATATGAGTGTTAAGCCGAAATCAAACGTGGCGGCCGCGGTGGCTGCCTCCCCACCGAACTTTCCCACTGCATTTTCGTTTCCTCACTGCGTGCGACGTCTAAATGTGCTTCGGTCTCCACAAAATCAAATTGACCTCCACGAAACATCACTGGTGGTGAGACTTCTCATGCAACGAGAATTTCGTAGACAGGGACTGCTGAAGATGTCTGGGACCTGGATTGTTGCCGATGTCAATACAGACTACCACCTTTGTGAGACCTACCCAAGTGTCTTGTGTTTCCCAGCTAGCTTTCCACGGCAGTCGCTAGTTGCAGCAGCAAGGCACCGCTCACGATCCCGGTTGCCAACATTGACGTGGATACATCCTGTGACATGTGCGGCGCTGTGTAGGTCATCCCAGCCTCGTAGCGGTTTCACGCAGAGTGCCCGACTGCAGGAAGATGTGGAACTGTTAAATGCGATTCGAAATACGAAAGCAGGGAGGCATACTACCAAGTTGCACATCTTCGACGCTCGGCCGAAAATTAATGCCGATGCCAATGGCCTGAAAGGAAAGGGGTATGAGAATATTTCACACCTTGGGGGAAAGAATTTGGCCAGCCTCCAGTTCTGCAATATAGGGAACATCCATGTCATGCGACATTCCTTTTCCGAGATGATGAAGGCGGCGACGTCGAACACTAATTCCTACCTAGATGCAGTCAACCGGTCGAAGTGGATAAATCACGTCTCGCAAATACTCCGCGCGTCAGTGCAAATAGCTAAGGTTATCCACATCGAAGGTGAGCCGTGCCTCGTTCACTGCAGCGATGGCTGGGACAGAACAAGCCAACTCTGCGCCACGGCCCAACTACTCGTTGATCCATATTTCCGCACTATAGAGGGTTTTGGCGTGCTAGTGGAGAAAGACTTTTGTGCATTCGGCCACAAGTTTCATGATCGGTGTGGAAGTTACGGTCGGAAGCATGTAGAGAACGAAGGATCCCCCGTTTTTCTTCAGTGGCTGGACGTAGTACATCAGATACTCAACCAGCAACCACATGCTTTCGAGTTCGATCAAAATTTACTTCTCTTTCTTGCATCAGCATGCTATTCTGGAGAATTTGGAACTTTTCTCTACAACTCGGAGAAGGAGCGTACCGAACATGGAGTGTACATGGACACCCTATCAGTCTGGGATTTTATCGACTCGCACGTTGCAGACTTCAAATCGAGCATTTATGTTGCGTGGAATTTCGAAGAAAACGAACATGAGATTCTTCATATTGAACCTCAGCCTGCATTTCTTTTGATCTGGCGTGGTCTGTTCCAGCCATTCTCCATTCACGGACCGCGAAATGCTCCATGGTTCATTAGCCCACCTCCGCCGCTTGCGGACAGCGCCGCGGAGAGGACGCTGCAGGAGAAAGAGATTCAATATGCGCAGGAAATCCATCAGCGGCTTTACCGTGCCTTCGGGATGGAAAAGGCACAATATTCTCATGACAGTAAGACGAAACTTCCCAGATCTCCGGACGAAAATGGCCTTGACAAAAAGCTAGAGCATTCTGGATCAACCGATTCCCAAGCGGTGACTTACAGACTTCGACACCAGTCGGAGTTTGATGTGACTGTGACCAGTTACACAGTCATCCACGAGGCAAATGGAAAACGATTTGGGGCCTACCTGGTCCGAGTAGAGCAGCATGCACCAAATCATGCAACCTGGTCTTTTCATCGGAGATTCTCGGACTTTACATGGCTTCATGAAAAATTAATTGACTTTGATCTGTCGCCTCCCAATTTGCCGAATAAAACCTTGTTCCGCAATTTTTCCCGTAAATTTCTCGAGCGGCGCAGGGAAGAACTAGATGTGTGGTGCGCTGTCTTACCCAGGTTCATCGGCAGCGAATTAGCTGCTCCGGCGATTTACAACTTTCTCGATGCCACGCGCACCGCCGGTGGCCCTTTTTAAATGCCCGTCTTTCGTTCATGAAACTTCTTGTTTTTCGTGCTCTATAACTATTAACTATTACGTATAACGTATAACTATTAAATATTTAAACTATAACTATAACTGTAACTATAAACGATTTAACTATAACTATAACTATAACTATAACCTGAAAATCTAAAAATAATTTCTTCTTCTTGTTCTTCTTCTTCAAACACGTTTCAAACTTCGTGTGGAGTGCTGAAGGAAATGTAAATCTCTGTGGTAATATTGTATGCCGCCAAAAAGCAACTTGTAGTTCACGTTGATTCTATCGCACATAGCTCAACGAGTGAACCCACTCGCTACTCTCCCTAGCTACTACTGCTACTATTTGTGCTACTATACGCTTGCCAAAGAGTGACGCCGATTGCAGAGACGAGGCCGACCAAGCCCTCAAGCATTGTGGTATCAACTTTGATGCCGAGAATACGAAGTTGCTGGGTTTCCGCCTCGGCCTCAAGGTCACTACTGACAAGCTTCAAGGCCCTCTGAATTTCCTTGCTCCTTGTGGTCAGTAGCTTAATGTTAGGGGAATTGTGGCCGTTTTCCTCGCGATCCGCATCGATCTTGCTCTGATACAACTGCTCGATGCGCAATCTATACTGAGCGAGTGCTGCGGAATGAAGTTTCATTTGTCTGTTCGTGTAAACGCCGGAGAAGACAATGTAAAAAAATATGATGATAACCGCGAAGGTGTAGAACATAATCTATAAAATTGTGGGCGGTAAAATAGAGAAGGGTTGCAGTGATCGGTAAGTTTCAGTCCTGAGGCAGCTCTACGGCCATGTTCGAGAATACCAGTGACAACGGAAAACACGTGTGTGTTACTCACCATAAAGATTCCCGGAGTTATTTGGTAGTCACTGCCCTTCGAAACTGTCATGAGAACGTCTACCAGAAGATAAATCACCGTCGAAATCAGGATAAGCGCGTACAATGCAAGGAACAACTGAATACGCTTGTAGTACACAAGGCCAACTTTCCTGATGACCTTACGGCCCATGTTCCAAGCGAAAATACTTTTGGACGACACCACAATATCCGGAAGCTCTGCCAATTTATTGTGTTTCCGCATCTGAGAGGCGGCAACATTTACATAAGCACAACCGGCAGCATTGGGGAGGAGAAATGACGACAACATTGGGAAAAGAAAAGGTTAGATTTTTCACATGAGGGGGACGAGGTTTTACTTTCCCAACTCACTTGACCGATGCTATGATAAACTTCCCGCGCATCAGCAATATCCGTGCTAATTAGCATTTCCATCCAGGCGTCATTTGCTAGTCGCTGGCGATCGAAAAGTACTGAGGCAGCAAATGAAAAAACCAGCACTGCTCCTGAACCCATGAACAGGCGGAAAAATGTTGTAATTCCTACCCAGCGGTCAAAATGAGAAACTCCAAGAGCTGATTGCCCATGGGCTAGGCGCCATGTCATGGGCATAAAACAGGGAAGTATCCCAAGTAAGAAAATAAAGTTGGGAACCTTGACGAGTTTGTGCGAGGTCCAGAGTACATGCTTAATACCAGTTCTCAGGTTGAGGAACCGTTTCGAGTACGCCGGTCTCTGTGGTTGATTATTCAATCCTCCCTTGTTGGTTTGCAGGTAACTATTGGACTCAAGTCCTTCTTTACTTAGCTCGCCATCGGTAGCCTTTACAAGCTTTGTCATCATTTCGCCACTTTTCACACGTTTCTGTGCTTCCGTTAACTCCTCCCCATTCCCCTTGCCCTTGCCCTTGCCCTTGCCCTTGCCCTTCCCTTTCCCGTTCGCGTTCCCGCTCCCCTTCCTCTTCGACTTTGTTTCCTTCGACGGTGTGACTTCTGGTGAGTTGATTTGATTGTAGAGCTCATCACTTATCTCTTTTTCAAACTCCATGCTCATTAGATTTATAGAAATCCCGGCCCGCCACGCAGCCCTGTCCATTTCCATGGCAAGCGCCTCGTTCCGAGGAGTATTGAGAATAAAACCTCCCAGCATATCATCATTCCACATCTCCAGATCCCTTCCACTCACGCGGTCACGGTGCATGATTCGCCGCGGTTTGTAAGCATATTTAATCGATATAACGACCTGACGAAGAATATAGAGGGCCGCCGGGATGTAAATTTCCCCGAGGGATTGTATTTCTGTATCTCCCGCCAATCCCAACGCGTGAAAAATAACGTGGAGCCACATTGGAAGATAAAAGACAAGGAAAGTTATTGTTTGAAATATGAACATGGGTGTGCCACTGTTGTTTGCAATCTTTTTCTCCATCGCTATTTTATTTCTCATAAGATCGGTGTCCTCCAAAAGCTCAGGAACATTAGCCACTGCACCATCCACCTCAGAGATGCACCTTTTGATATGGAACTCCTCATCGTTGATTGGAATTTTACCCGGGAAAAAGCCTGTCATTCTTGCTCCGTTCACACCACAAATGAACACTATCCACGGCACTGCGATGGGTCCAAAGAAGCTGAACGAGCACTGGCAAACCATTTCCTCTAGGAATGTACGCCAGCAGAAAACGGGGCGCCGATCGTCGTGCTTTTCAAAAGTTTCTGCCAGAGAGTGGTACTCCTTTGTCGCCTTCTTGCGCTGCAGAAGATTGACGGCTTGCGCGTAGCTTTCCTCCCTCTTCAATTTGGCACGCGTTTCAGCATGCCGAGGCTGCTGTGCCCTGCAAGCAGAACTCATTGAAATGCTAGGCGATGTTGGAGCTTCTCCATCCACCGGAGCGCTGCTACTGTTGCCCTCGGGCACCACATATGCGGAGCGTGGGGATCGTTCCATGACTCTCGTCTTGAATCTTGAAATGCAACAAAAAGAGTCTGTCCCCCCCCCCCTCAGTAGGGGTTTGTAGGTTCGTGTCTTGTCCCCAGGGCGCGGGCGCTGTTACTACTTATCCGCCAATTTATCAATACTAGTGCTCTCACTACTACTCTGTACTGCTGTACTCTGTGGTGTTGGAGCCACCTTTACTGTTTAGTAGCACTTAACTAGCTAGTAGTGCTTGAATGCTATAGCTATAGGAACTGGCTAGGAAGTACGTTTTAGACAACAAATAAAAATGGGGGGGGGGGGAAATGTAACTTAAATTAAAGTGAATCACAATTGACAATTGACAATTGTGACGGTACCATGTAAAAGTAAAATAAAACGCGCACCATTCGTACGAAATCGGCTGGTCCGAAAATTAAAAATTCAGAGAAAATCAAAAACTAAGAAAAGGCAATCTTCACATTCACAGCAAGGAAGCAAAAAGAAAAAGCAAAACGCACAACTCCTTGCGCCTACTAGTACTCGTAGGCCTCGGGCTTTCGTTTTTGCTCAAATCCTAATCAATTTTTGTAGTAATCAGCCATGGCGTAGCCCATGCCTACAGAACAAGCGACCATTAAGAGCTGCAACCCAAAGCCGAATTTCGCATAGTCGGAAAATTTGTATTTCCCAGGGGTGAAAACCATGAGATTCGTCTGGTAACTCATGGGTGTGAGGAAAGAAGAGCTCGCGCCCACCAGAAGCACAGCCAGCAGCTGCTTAAGACTGACCCCTTCCACCTCTCTCGCCAGTGTCACACAGATCGGGTACATCAAAATAACGACGGCATTGTTCGAAACGGCGCAGCCGACAACAGACGTCACGATAGCCACGCTCAGTAGAACTCCTATCTTTCCAAGAGAACCAAACGCACTGATCAGACCAACGGCAATGGTATGTGCGAGGCCCGTCTCTTCGAAAGCAGTGCCCACCCCAAATGTGGTCACGATAGCTAAAAGTGTCCGCCCGTTTACTGCTGCAAAGGCCATTCGAAGCGTAATGGTCTTGCACAGCAGCAGGATAGCGCTGGCAAAAAGGGCAGCAGTCAAAAGAGAGACCACATTTGCTGCGGACAGGCCTACCATGAGGATGAGTACGACGCCAGCTACCCACTGCCGAAACGTATCCATCGTGGTGCCGGTCCTAGGCGGTTGCGACCCTGGCACAGTAGTCACTAGGGTAAAATCGCCTTGATCCATTCTCGAAATAGAGTCGGGGAAAACTTCCATGAGCACGACATCGCCGGATTCGACAAGGGGCTGTTGTGTCTTCCCACTCCCCGAAATCCCAAGACTACGACTCTCGCTCTCAGGCAGAAGCTCATCGGTTAATTTGGACTCTGAGAGGTCACGGCTAGATAAATTATCCAATAAGCGGCGTGAAAACGCGGATTCGAGCTTTGGTCGCACATGCTCGTTGCGGATGGAGATGAGTGAGGCTCCGTACTTTTCGAGCACGATCTCGCTCAGCTCCTCGACTCCTCGTGCCATGCCGAAAATAGAGGAGCGCCTCCCTACCACGGCCTCGACGAGGAAGCGGCGATTCCGGCGTCTACCTAAATGTTTACGTTTGTGCAGTGTCGGAAGTTCAGAAACAAGATAAATGTCCTCACGAGCGAGACTACGGCGTATTTCTCCAAGCGCTTTCGCCTGGATCTCCAGAATCAATATGTCGCCCCGGCGTAGATTCACACCCTCCCAGGACGCATCCTTCGGGCGGTAAAGTTGACCATCTGGTAGTTCAGGCAGTTCAGGCGCTGCTCCCAAGCCATCACTAGTTTCCGCAACGTGATTAATTTTATATCGAATGATTCCGCTGAAATTATAACCATGAATGCGCATACGAGCATCCGCAAGGCTGAGAGTCGCGGGTGTGGCGATGCGACTTCCGTCATAGGAATCACCGCAGACGAACCACACCATATAGGCATCGAAAGGCGCAGTATCGGCGCTGCGTTGTGCACCATCGTCCCCTACTTCTTCGTCGGTCCCGGGGTCACTGGCCTTTTCCTCGCCTGCGGGCAGAAGATATTTGCACATGACTGCCATATAGAGAATTCCCAGTAAGGCGCAGGGCCCTCCCACCGGGGCAATATCGAAGAGTCCGAGGGGCTTTACCTCAGGATTTTTTTTCGCCAGGAGACCAGCCACAACCAAATTTGTACTGGTACCCATCATGGTACACATCCCCCCAAGCATCGAAGCAAAACTCAACGGCATCATAAACTTTGACGGAGACTGGCCGATCTTCGGCGCCCAGGACTCGATGACAGGTATCAGCATGGCAACAATTGGTGTGTTGTTCATGAAAGCACTTCCAATCGCCACAGGTATCAGGAGGCGCATCTGTGCGAGAAAAAGATTTCCTGGTTTCCCAAGAATGTGACTCATCACCATGGTGACTATGCCCGTTTCACCGACAGCCTTGGCTGTGATGAAGAGAGCCCCGACTGTGAGAACACCTCTGTTCGACATTCCTTGCCACGCCTGTGCCTCCGAAATAATTCCCGCACCGGGGGTCTCTGACCACGGCCAAACAACGAGGACGAGGGAGGCTGCGAGCATGCTGAGGTCTGGGGGAGCTCCCGCAATCATGACTGTAAGCGTTGTGATGGTAATACCCAAAGTAACATAAGCGCGCCGACTCAGTCTCGGTGCTTCGCATTCGACACAGAAGCCTCGGCCTTGGTCGACGTCAGCACACTTCGAGGTCAAGTTATTGTATGGTGATACAGATTCAGCCGTGCCACCGTCGCACACATCAGACGCGAGCTCCAGGCCGGCATTGTCTGGGCTCGACGCCCATTTCGCAACTTTGCTGGCTTCAACCGCAACGTACTTGTCCATATGCGGTGTAGGCGTAAGCGTGAGGCACAACAACATACCAATCAACGCTGCCACAGTTCCTGCCACCATGGGCACACCGTGCAGGCGGAAAAGCCTCTTGCTGTCAATCACCCACTGGGGCTCCTTTTTTGGTTGAGACGGGCCCAGAAATGAGTCTTTGGAAGAAGCACGGGGATGTCCTTGGATGCTCATGCTGGAAATGGCCAAACTTTGCCCAGAAATGGGCAAAGCTGGGGGCGATAAATTAATTTACAGTAAGAGAGAAAGTGAACTTTAACTTTTTGGCAGCTTTTTGGAAGATGGAGCAGATCGAAGACAAAAAATAGAGGAGAAAAAATAAAAGCTTGCAGATTTTAGATTTCATGAGATCGCTGTGAGATCGTGTCGTCGAGAGAGTCGAGAGTCGAGGTGAGAGTGCGGGGGAGAGGACATATGGAGTCTTTTTTTTAGTCGTCTACAAATTGCGAAAAGTCTCGGGGGCCGGCACTACTAAACCTCGCGTACAACTCGAGCGCGGCGCACGCACGTACCGAATATTAACCAAGCAGGGTGAATTCGGCTCGCCGCGATTGAGTTTCATACGGGTGTCTTCCTCACCGTAACCAGTGGTACGAGTGGAGGCGCCGAGTAACGAGGCGAGGCAAGAGTTTAAGTTGTTGTCCGCCCGTAGGGATCGTAAGTTGCGCAAAACACCTGCAGCCAGAGGAGTGTGGGGAGTGTGGAATAAATGAGAGCCGCCACACGCGTTTAGACTATCTGAGCTTCGGTATCATTCCAAGTTTATGTCGATTACTCATGTTTCAGGTTCCCAGAATGGGTAATCAGTAAATCAGTAATCTAAATCAGTGTTTGTGGGTATCTATTCTGGACCGCCTCGATCTGGTAGAGCGATGGACGATCTAAAAAGAGAAAAGAGTTGCGGTATGGCAGCTCTGGCGGAGGATGCAGAATTGTCACCGAATGCGCTGACAGCGAAGGGACTGGAGCGGCTCTGGGCGCTGCAGTTTGCCGAGGCACAGGCGCTCTTCGACAGGGCGCTGCAGCGCGAGGAAGCATCCGCACGAAAATACTCTGGGGAGGGTCTGGACGACCCCTGGGGCTGGGGTCCAGCGGCAAGGGCCCTCTTTCGAGCAACCCCGACCGTCTTTGCGGCATTGATCTCTGGCCATGTCAAGCTATTAAAACCAGCCGCAGAAGCGATATCGGACGCGATTGGTGAGGCGAATAAGCAGCGGAAAGCCAGTCACAGTCTTATCAACAAAGCTCTCGACCATGTTCCGCTCCTCGGGACGGCAGTTGCAGCGATTTTCAACCCTTTCAAGCGGCTGGTGAAGAAGGTGGGCGAGGTAACTGGCGCGAACGATGTTATTGTCAACAGGACCGAGGAACAACTTCTCCATGAAGCTCTGATCGCCGAAGCTCTGGGAGAAATGGCTCTTGGTTTGTGTAAAATGCTGAGCGATGAAGTTGTCGGTGGAACCTTTTGCATGCGACGGAGCTACTCGCAACTGCTGGAGGTGCCACACACTTCGCTCACTGAATATGCTGCGAAAGCACGTTCCTTTGGGCTTGGAAGTTTCGCGCTGGTACTTTCATACGTACCGAAGCATGTAGCAGCCATGTTTAACGCGTCTGCTCTCAGCTTCGGCGAATCTCGGGAGAATGGAATCCGAATGCTCAGGGAAGTTTTGTTCATACCAGATAAGAAAAATGCTGGTGCCACCGACTCAGCTCCTGTTGTTTCGGTTCTTGCCTCACTGATGTTGCTAATCCATAAGTTGGCTGAATCGCCGCCACCCGTGAAGCGTTCGTCAGGCGCCGAAAAAAACAGCCGGCAAACGAGCGCGAGCTCGAGTGAGAAGGTGGGGCCGGGAAAAGACGAGCATCTGGACACTGCCAGGAAAGCTGTGGAAGACTCGCTGAAAGTTGCCCCGTACAACAACTTTTCGTGGTGGCTGCATAGTCAGCTCGCCAGAAGATGCGGAGACATTGAGGGTGCTTTAGAAACGATGCGCCGCGTGGCTGTTCAGGCATCGGATGGCTTGCGACCCTTCCTGCGTGACTTTGTCGCAGCGAAGAATTCTTCCGGCCTGACTTCGGTGGACCTAAAGGTCTCTGTTGCCTATCGTCCTGTTTTGGATCTTGCCGTTCTTTTGAGTTTATCTCGCCGATGGGATGAAGCATATGACGTGCTAATTCCTCTCATTGACGAAGATTCGTCCTATGTTGCTCAAGGAATGTCTCTGATGCTGGCGGCGGCCCTAGTTCCTTACGTCTTGCGTGTGCGGGCTGGGACGCAAAGCAAACAGGAAGGAGGAAATGATGGAAGTGGTGCGGCGAGTGAAGGGGTAAGCAGCAGCGGCACAGGCTGCACTGCGGCCAAAGTTGCTGCAGCTCACGAGGCGCTGCCGGAACCTGATATTGAATGCTATAAACTTTTGCACGGGAGAGTCATACAAATCTCTCGCCAGGACAAAAGTAAGGGGGGAGGGGGGCGGATGGATACGGTGCTGGCACGAAAGGCTATGGTAAATGGCATGCGACATGTCCGTGGGCTGGCGCTTTATGAGCTGCTTTACTTCCTAGGGACGTTGAGCTTCCTCGAGGAAGGGGAAAATTCAGGTATCGTGGAATGTATGGAAACTGATATTCTCAGCCACCGGAGAGAGGCAAAAGCAAGAGTCGCGGACGCGCCAGCATCGCTTCCCGCGAGGGAAGAACTCATGTCATCGCTTCTGCTACTTGCTGTTGTGAAGAATCTCCGTCGCTGCGAATCGAACGATATCCCAGATCTCGTGCAGGAGGTAAAAAATCTCGCTGAAAGACCACGAGCTGCAGGCACATTTTTCACAGACCCTTTCCATGTACCTTACGCTCTCTTCGAGCTAGGTACATTTTTTCTTCGTATGGAAAAACCCATTGAGGCCAAGGCAGCGCTGGAGCAAGTGGCCGACTCGGAGCTCGGGTTTTCGTTCGATAAGGCCCTGGTACACCGCGCCTCTTCTATTCTGGACTCAATTCCCTGAGAATTGCCACCTACCCGTTTTCGATTGCGCTTTGGGTATGCCCGGTAGTACGGCACATGCTATTCACGCAGAACTAGAGAGAAGATGGGGGCGGGGCGGGGAACTAGTCTCGTAGAATTTTTAATTTAATTTAATATGTTTTATGTTTTATTTAAACTTAAGCGTTTTACGTTTTACTAAATTTATACTTGCTAGAGTTTTGTTCCAGTTCCAGTTCCATGTGCGAATATCTGTGAAGCAGGAAGTGAAAGTTTCAGTGACGGACACTTCAGAAGCGGGACTGATTGAGATGGGCCGGGTCGTTACCTCCCCGGCGAAGTTTCTCCCTCATTGCGCAACAAAAGGCCCCGGTGGTAACCAGCGGCAGCAATCCCAGTCCGACGGAAAACAGAATGAGATTCAAAAAACTGTTGCAGTCTTCCGCAGGAGAAGCTGCATAGTCTGCACAGCACACAAAAGAAGGGGCAGATTGATTTCCCACCGCCGCGGCCGCGGCAGCCGCCCTACATGTCGCATTCTTTACGCAAACGGCGTTTGACGACCGCCCGAAGGAAAGAATGGGTGCTAGAAGTATATTTGCGCCTCCGGCCAACATGCACAGCATGGTGAAATATGCACGCCTGATCTTGAACTTTTCCGTCGTCGACATATCAGCAGCCGCCGTGCTCCATCCACAGGGAAAAGAAACACAGAAGAGGCACCGCGGCACAGAGCGAGTTAAAATTGCAATTCCGTAGAGCGCTAGGAATAGCGATGCCGGTATCAGAGCCGTGGCCTGCATTGCCGGCACGGCCACCGAACTAGGCTGAAACTCATCTCCGCAACCCTCTTCGTTGAAGTGGACAGCGACGAGCTGGCCTGCCTCGGTGGGCAACGGTGTCGCCAGGTAGGCAACGGCTGCGACGGATGCTACGGCTCCCAGCACCGCCACCACCAACTCGGGAACGAGGAAGCACCTTAGAGGCTCCAGGCGTCCGTTCCTACGTCGGTAGTCATCGCGGCATCGTGCAAGCAGCTGGCGAAACATCTTCATCGTAAATCCAGGTCTAAATTAAAACTAAATCTGTGTGTCCTCAGACAGCAGGGAGAGTCGGTCTCCATTGAGCCAAAAGGGCCATACAAAAACTATGACGACGAAATACGCCTTCTCACGCTCGTCGGGGAGGTTGTTTTCGGGCCACATAATTCACCACATGAGACCTCTCCCCCATGGGAGGCCACGAAGAGGATTCGGAGAGACGAGAGAGAAAAGGACCACAAACCCGATCCACGCGGGGAATAATGACATTCGAGTGTGCGAGTTCGTACTCGTAGTAACC
>JACLAD010001296.1_pt1 | contig 17744 bp, 11 predicted proteins | sample 8027901 | NCBI WGS metagenome assembly JACLAD01 (sample SAMN15725071, study PRJNA655200) | protist metagenome | isolation source: fluorescence activated cell sorting (FACS) single amplified genomes of... | place: Spain: Blaines Bay Microbial Observatory, Mediterranean Sea | collected 2016-07-05 | reverse complement strand
TACTGAAAGCAACACCACGGTTCATGGCAAGAATAATATGAAGACCAGGAAACAACACGCAACCCTCACCAACAACAAAGGTGCAAACCACCGCCAGCTTAATGAGCTGGTCTATTACAATGCCAAGGATGATGAGTAACCACATATTAAAATCACAAATTATCAGTCACATTATAACCACAAGCGATGGGAAAAACAATGCCGTTACTTAAAAAATGTTAAATAAACAGCAAAGTATCCACTATCAGACCAATCAGACATTCTCAACACAAAACCATGGACTACAAATAAAAAATCGTATACAATTATCAACTTGTTATGGCCCAAGAATCGGAGAAACGGAACCCAACATGACTGAAAAAGCAACCCCCAAAGAAATCGAGCAACCCATGGTTGAAAATAGTCGAAATGATTTTGTTCAAAATGAACATCATGTATTGGAGTTTTGGAAAAGTCATGACATTTACAATCAAATACAAAAGCAAAAAAAACACATGCCGCCCTATTGGTACTATGATGGGCCACCATTTGCAACCGGTCTACCTCATCACGGACATCTTCTAGCCTCCACCATCAAAGATGTCATACCTCGATACTTCGAGATGCAAGGGCATTATGTACCCCGCTATTTTGGTTGGGATTGCCATGGACTACCCATAGAACACGAGATTGATAAAAGCCTTGGGCTATCCACCCAAGAAGCGGTCAAAAAACTTGGCCATGCTGGATACAATCGAGCGTGCCGTGGCATCGTCCAACGATTCACTTCACAATGGGAAGAAACCATCACAAGAATTGGGCGCTGGGTTGATTTCAAACACAGCTACAAAACCATGGATGCCTCCTTTATGGAGTCAGTTTGGTGGGCATTTGGCCAACTATGGAAAAAAGGGCTCATCTATGAAGGCGAAAAAGTTGTACCGTTCTCAACTGCCCTGGGCACCGGCCTATCCAATTTTGAAGCCACATCCAATTATCAACAAGTTCAAAGCCCTGCCATACATGTACTGATAAAGCTTGAAGATGAAGATACCTATTTGGCAATCTGGACTACGACACCATGGACATTACCTACCAACCTAGCAGTTGGCATTGGTCCCTATCACTATGTCAAAGTGCACGATCCACAAACCAATAAAAACATCATCGTTGCTGAAGAATGTCTGCAAAAAATGCCACGTGGTGATCAACTTGAAATCATTAGTCAGATCCAAGCAGATGAACTCATCGGAAAACGCTACGAACCGCTGTTTCCATACTTTGCTTCTGAGCAATCAAACCAAGCATTCCAAGTTCTCAAAGATGACTATGTCACCGTAGAAGACGGTACTGGCTTGGTACATTTGGCACCAGCCCATGGAGAAGACGATTATCGAGTCTGCCAAGCCGCCCAAATACCCGTCATCTGCGCTCTGGACAAAGCAGGGAAATTCACCGACAAAACACCTGATCTTAAAGGAGCTTACTTCAAAGACACCAATAAAACCATCATCAAATCACTCAAAGACAGAGGACTGCTATACCAGCAGGATGTCATCGAACACAACTACCCATTTTGTCCTCGATCAGACACCCCCCTGATTTACAAAGCCATTCCATCATGGTATGTGGCTGTCACCAAGATCAAAGATGATATCATCGCCAGTAACGAAACCATCAACTGGGTACCAGAGCACATCAAGCATGGTCGATTTGGCAAATGGCTAGAAAATGCTAAAGACTGGGCCATTTCAAGAAACCGTTATTGGGGCACCCCTATTCCTGTGTGGAGAAACGACATTTCTGGCAAAACCATCTGTATCGACAGCATAGCGACATTAGAGAAACACAGCAAAATTAAAGTCGATGATCTCCATCCTGAGATCGTTGACACCATCACCTTTCAGATCCCAGGCGAAGAAGGAACCTACAAACGCGTTACTGAAGTCCTTGATTGCTGGTTTGAATCCGGCGCTATGCCATTTGCGCAGTTGCACTATCCATTTGAGAACAAAGAGCTGTTTGAGCAATTATTCCCTGCAGCATTCATTGGAGAAGGCATTGACCAAACACGTGGTTGGTTCTACACGCTAACCATTCTGTCAACAGCCCTATTTGGGAAATCAGCCTTTAAGAATGTGATTGTCAACGGCATTGTCATGGCTGAAGATGGCAAAAAGATGTCCAAAAGGCTCAAAAACTACACACCTCCCAACACCTTACTGGAACAGTATGGTGCCGATGCCTTACGCCTCTATCTGATACAATCAAATCTTGTCAAAGCCGAGGAACAGCGCTTCAGTGACAATGGCGTCAAAGAGATTGTCAGGCGCGTGCTGCTGCCATGGCAAAACGCCGTAAAATTCCTGACCACCTACACCAGCATCGATGAATGGCAACCCCAAACAGTCAATGAATACGCCAACATCTTAGATTGCTGGATACAGTCCAGACTACAAACACTCACCGCTGAAATCAATACCCACATGCAAGCATACCACCTGCAAGGCATTGTGTTCAGCGTGCTTGACTTTCTGGATGATTTAACCAATACATACATTCGCCTAAACCGTGCTCGATTCTGGAGCAGTGAACCATCTGACGACAAACACCAAGCATACCAATGTCTTTATGAAACACTGATTCAATTTTCAACGCTCATGGCACCTTTTGCGCCTTTCCAAAGCGAACACGTTTATCAACTTTTTCGCACGATGCATCCCGCCAGCAATCAACAACAGTCCATACACATGCATGATTACCCAGATGCCGACAAAGACAAAAACAGGCCCAAACTGGAACAGGCCGTCTCTGTGATGCAACAAATCATTCTTCTGGGAAGACAATGTCGAAATGATGCTAAAATCAAGATTAAAACCCCATTGAATCGCCTAACCATCATTCACAGCCAAGCCGATTTGCTAGGAGAGATTAAACCATTGATCAACTATCTTCAAAAAGAGCTCAATGTCAAAACTGTTACCTTTGATGAGAATGAAAGCAACTATATTCGATTAAGTGCCAAAATCAACCTTGTCAAACTGGGACGCACACTGGGCAAAAAAATTCCTGTCTTAAATAAAAAAGTGAGTGCGCTAGATTTTCAGAGCATCCAACAATACGAGCAAACAGGAAGCATTGAAATAGACGGCCATCGCTTTGAAGAAAATGATCTACTGATTTTTAGAGATACACTGCCCGGTAGCACAGCACTGTCAAATCGTCACGTTACCATTGAGCTTGACTTAACACTCACCACTGCACTCATCAATGAGGGCATCGCGCGCGAACTCATCAATAAGATACAAACATTGCGCAAAGAAAGCCAATTTGAGGTCAATGATAGGATTACAATCCATGGCGTCGCTGATGAAACACTGCGTGATATCGTCAAAACTCATCAACAACATATCATGGACGAAACTTTATGTGTTGAAATGACGATACATGCTCCAAACAAAACCGAGCCAAGCACGAGTGATCACATCATTAAGATTGATCACAACAAGTGTTGGCTACAGTTAACAAAAGTCATGGCCAAAAACAGCTAAGCACGTTTCCCAATCATAGCCAGCATGAGCGCTGGGCATGCTATCCATCATCCCTCTCATCGACTGTATCAAGTAAGCAGTGCCGCTGGGATTGATAAAGAGCGCATGAGAAATAGTGAGGACAACCATGAAAGCCTCAAGCATGCGAAGACAGAAAATTCGATGCACGAGCAGCTTCACAATCATGATTGACATGGCCGACCTATCCCGTATACTAATAGGTCAAGCGCGTAAAGGAGTGAGTATGCCAACCAAGAAACAAACCTATTTCCCATCAATTCTGAGCAACATATGGTCAGCATGTAGTTGGTTAAATCTGAAAACCATCCGGTCAAATCTGAAAAAAAGCATAGATTCTAAACTGGGTAATACCATCAAAGATCAGGCCAGTTCAATAAGGGCACTATGGGCGCTACTGTTCAACAAGGATACCGCAACCAACATAGTCTGGCTTTTAACGCTGGTAACCGGCATTGCCTTTGGGTTTGGACCAATGAATACTTTTCTCACCGTTGCGCACGAGTATGCAGGACCATCAGGCGCTTTCTTTAAGTGGGCAGTTATTGCTCCCTCATGTTTCTTTCAAACAATACTATGGTGGTCAGCCTACTACACACCTGCTAACAACACACTCTCCGAATTGTTTAAAAAGGAGCCAGGGACAGCTCAAGATAAGATCGTTCAAGAAGCCATACAAAGTCTTGATAACACGATGAAATGGGCCAGTCCTACTGAAGATAAAAACTTTTATCGAGAACTACTTCGTCACAAGCTTTATGAGCATTTAAAAAACTCTCTCTCCTGTTTTGGCTTTGACAATGGCCATTACAATTTGGACTATAGCAGCTACAATGGTTACTTTTGGAGGCAACCAAACATAACAGAGAAATTGAAAGAATTATCACAGGAGGACGCGAATAGTTTTCTTCAGATGTCTGATCAGAAGAAGTTTGATTACCAGCTTGACTACCTGCTCACTAAAGTAAGAGGGTTACCCGATAGTAAAGGGTTATTAGAAAGCCTTGGCAACACAAAAAAAGACCAATCTCAACTTCTCAATCTAAGTAATGATAACCTCGTCAAACTCACACTGCTTGAAGCTTGTCGCAAAGCAACTGAAAACAAAGACAAGGAGACAACCAAGCACACCACGTTAAAAAGCAAAGTCATACATTTCACACTAGATAAAGTCCGGTGGTGGCTTCCAACCATTAGCAACTTCCTCAATTACGCTACCATTAATCCATTTGGGGTATTTTTCGCCTTTTACACCGCCATACTGACGATGACATTTCCAGGCGTTAATCTTGCAACCTTGGTATTACCCGCAAGCGCAATGCCAATCTTAGTCTGCATGCTTGCCATCGGTTATGCTGCAGGCTTCGTGTGCGCCTTCTTCCTAACCAGCCAGTCATTCAAAAAACTGATTGAGCAGAACATCAATCGACTACAGAAAATGTTAGAACCTGCCGATAAACATGACCATCTTGAGTCTGAGCAAATGATCAGTGCTCACCTATCCCTACGCAAACAATTACACTCAGACCCTGTATGGCAGTGGTTAACCAACCGCCCCACTATGGGTATACTGCTTGCTTTTGGCTGTGCATTGAGCATCTGTATCATGAACTACTACTCCGGCATACAGGCAGCCATGCTTCTTGCCAATATCAGTATCCTTTTGACACCAGGAGCCCTCACCAGTGCAAACCAACTCATGAATGCAACAGGACTTCAGAAAGCATTTGGGGTTTACTCAGCATTAGTAACCGTCTTTATGACCAGTGCGCTACTTGTAAGCGTTGCTACGGAAGCCAAACCCAAAATGCAAGCCGAGGCATCACGAAACGAGCCCAATGCAAACACTTTCTGGACTTTGGCAGTCATTTGGAGCACCGCGGGTCAACTTTTTTGTAATTACGTTAATACCGTAAAACCTCATGGCATACTCTCAGCATTGCGCCTAATCAAGGCACCCTGTGAAAGAGTATTTCAAGCACTGTTTGGCTTTTTCAGCATAGGTGGTAATATTATCGTCTGCAAGCTACAGGCTGAAGCAGCAGAGGATATCATCGATAAAGGCTTCATCCCCTCGGATAAATACATGAAAGAAACCCTAGGCCTTCACCACAATCCATATGCTCATGAAGGCAAAGCTAACTCAAACAGCATGTGGGAAACGTTTCGCGGACTGTTCTCATCTACTGAAGGCAAAAGCAAGTCTGCTTAAAAAGTCTGACCATGACACAGAAGCGTCAAATCAAAACAGACCCCAGTGGTAGCATGTATTCACAATCATGCTACCCTGTGCGAACCGACGGTAAGCCAATGAAGATAGGACATCCAAACAAAAACATGCGCTTGCTTGCTTATCTCTTAGCGATGGTCATAATGAAAATACAGTTTATAAGGCCGCTGTATGAGCCCAAATGAAAGAAACCAGGTGAGTTTTGGCTTTAGCCAAGTCTCGCCCGAGGAAAAAACGCAAAAAGTTCAGAACGTTTTTGACCAAAGTGCAGAAAAGTATGACATCATGAATGACATCATGTCTCTTGGCCTGCATTATAAATGGAAAAAAAAAGCCATCGAGAACATCAAACTGTTTCCAGATGATCGCATCCTAGACTTGGCCTGTGGCACTTGTGATCTAGCTTACTATCTACTCAAAAAACAACCCAAAGCCTATGTGGTTGCAACCGATCCCAATCAGCATATGATTGAAACCGGACGTGATCGATTACTGGATGAAGGCATCTACAAAAACATTAGTTTTACACGCGGATTCGCTGAACAACTCCCCTTTCAAACAGAAAGTTTTCATCATGCAATTTGTGCGTTTGGCCTGAGAAACTTCACTGACCAAAAAAAAGGAATTGAGTCATTGTTTCGAGTGCTTAAACCAGGTGGACAATTGGTAATCTTAGAGTTTGCCAAACCTGACAACGCCATCATTGATGCATGTTACCAACACTATGCTCAATGGATACCAACCATTGGCGAATGGGTCAGCAAAGAACCCAAAAATTACAAATATCTTATTGAGTCCATTGAAAAAAGCATCAAACCCAATGCGTTAGCGCAACTCATGCAGCAAACAGGATTTGAAACCTTACCCGTAACTGAGTTATTATCAGGATTGGTCTATATTCAAAGAGCCATTAAATGCTAAGTCAACTACTAATCCCTTTGCTTGAGTCAGCCATATCAGCGATTTTATCATATCAAATAACAGATCATTCACAATGGAAAGACTTGTATGGAAAACCGATTTTGATTCGCATCATGCAGCCTGAAATCAATCTTTATTGCATCATCAACAGCAATAAGTTGATCTTGAGAAATGCTAAAGATGACGATGTTGTCAGCGTAAGCATCACCACGTCTCTTTCAACGCTACTGGACGTCATACAAAAAAAACAAACTCAAAACACACTGACCATTCAAGGACAAACCAAAGTCGCGCAACTTCTGGCACGTTTCATACAAAAGTTTCAGCCAGACTATGAAAAAATGCTTGCTGAAGTCATCGGTCAAAGCAGTGCCTATGCAGTATGTAGCCAGCTACAAAAAGCTGGTAAGGCAATGGCAAAAAACATGAATAACTTCACTCAATCCAGTGGTGAGTATTTGCAACACGAGTGTCAGCTAACGCCAAGTAAGCAAGAGCTGAAAAAGTTTTATAAGGATGTTGACCACCTATCCAGTCAGGTCGAGCTGATCAACCAGAAAGTCAATGCCATCGCTACCAACAAGTAAGGAATACAATGAACGATGAATCGTATCCCCTATTAAAAAAATTCCAATGCTATCTAGCACTCACCGGTCTGGCCTTGTCACACTGGCATGTCATCAAAGTCCTATTGATTTACCAAATACCACAAGTTTTTTTAGGACCTAACCGCATACTATCTATCCTAAGTCACACACTCTGGCCACGAAAAAGCCACATAGCAGCCAACCTATCACTTGAAGAAAGAATCATGACAGCTTGTAATGAGCTGGGCCCCATTTTTATAAAGTTTGGTCAAATCATATCGACACGCGTTGACCTTCTACCCCCAGAAGTATCTCGCGCACTTGAAAAACTGCAAGATAAGGTTCCAGAGTTTTCCCCTGAAGAAGCTCAGAACATGATTGAAGAAAACACACAAAAACCAATCAGTCAAGTGTTTAAAAAATTCCAAAAGAAAGCCATAGGCTCAGCATCACTGGCCCAAGTACACATGGCAACATTGACCAATAATCGCAAAGTCATCATTAAGCTACTTCGGCCAAACATAAAGAAGAAAATTCACAAAAATTTACAAATGCTCTACCACATGGCAAAAATCATCGATTATTATCATCCAAATGGCAAAATCATTCGTGCCAGTGAGGTCATCCAAGACTATGACAGAGCCCTGCGCAATGAAATTGACTTGCTCATTGAGGCTGCTAACTGCAGCCAGATGTATCGCAATGCACAAAACAACCCATCCGTCAGGATACCACGGGTTCTCTGGAAGTATTGCTATAAAAACATGCTTGTCACAGAGTATGTCAAAGGAACCGAGGCTTACAACACAACCCAACTGTCAAAAAAGAAAATCGACCAAAAGAAAGTAGCGAAAGATATTTTGATGTTATTTCTCGAGCAAACTTTTGAACACAACTTCTTTCATGCGGACATGCATCCGGGAAACATCCTGATTGATGACAAAGATCCTAAACAACCCATCGTGCAATTGGTTGACTTTGGCATCGTGGGCTCACTGACAAAGACAGATCAACTGTATATCGCGCAAAACCTCATTGCTTTTTTCAACAGAGACTATGAAACCATCATACGCCTCCATATTGAGTCCGGTTGGATACCCAACATCGATAATCAACAAAATATGATGAATGAGATTCGCGCCATCGGTGAACCACTGTATGCCAAACCACTCAAAGAGATCAGTTTCGGGAAAGTCTTGGGCGAGTTGTTTCAAATTGCGCGTCAATACCAAATGATTGTACAACCCCAGCTGATACTGCTACAAAAAACCATTTTCAATATCGAAGCACTCGCTCGACGCCTAGACCCAGACCTTAATCTTTGGGAGAGCGCCAAACCCTATGTAGAGAACTGGATAAGTAACCAATATAGTCTGCAAAAAAGTCTCTCAAATCTGAGCAACAAGCTGCCCAAGTTAATTTATGACCTTAGCCAATACCAGCAGCCACAAAAAAACATTGTCCAGAAAGTGGCAGACCCAGAAGTCATTCAGACATCATCCTATACTATCACACACATCGTACTTGCAGCAGCGGTTGGCTTCTCAATATCGTATTTATGGGCACAAAGCTAAATTAAAAAGCACGCTAAGTTGTTGGACGAATTGTAAAATCACGTATGCTAAGATCAACCTTGGCAGCTTGTTTAGAATGTCTGACGATATGCTCATGCATGGTCGTTAAAACCTTTGCCAAGAAACCTTCAATCTCTGACTCTTCTCCCTGAACAAATAGATGAACGGAGCCATCCGTACAATTATGGACATATCCTTGGACAATAAACTGATTAGCACATTGCACAGTTTGGGCCCTAAAACAGACACCTTGTACATGGCCACGATAAATCACTTGGTATGCTACCGTCATTTAAACACCACCGTTACAGCCACTGATAAAATCATCTAAACATAAATGGTGACATCCAATCAAGTAAAATTAACGAAGCATCACGATACTGTTATCTACTTCATATCGACACAGACTAGACACGATACTGATCCATAAACCGCCATCAAGATTATCAATGAATTGCTAAAACCCAGTGAATCGATTATGCTGAAGTAAGATTATAGAACTATTTTCTCATGCAAATCACTTGGCCAATTATTTTAATCCTGTTCCTGTCCAAGCACTGCCTCGCTTTACAAAGCTTTGGGCCCACCAATAGCTTCAACCAAGACGGCGCCATTGTTACAAACAACTTCCAGGCATTTGACTACGTAAACCCCAAGGCACCCAAACAGGGAGAAATCAGATTGGCCGCATCAGGAAGCTTCAACAACCTCAACCCTTTTATCTTAGCAGGTGTCAACCCTAGTGGTGTTTCATACACATATGAAACATTGGGCATGCAATCCTTCGACCAAGCCAATACGGTATATGGCTTGATCGCAGAATCGTTTGAGTACAACCAAAAAAACAATCTTTTCATCGTCAAGCTAAGAAAAAACGTCAAATTTCATGACGGGTCGCTGATGACAGCAAACGATGTCATGGCAACATACCACCTATTACTCAAACACGGTCACCCACTTTATCAGCAAGTGTTTAAAGAAATCGTAGATGTTCAAATCCTCGACCCCTATACGCTTCGATTCAACATACAAGAAAAAGATGTCAGTAATGATCTTGCATTTAAAATTGCTAGTATCCCCGTATTATCCAAGAAAGATATCAAAGAAAGAGACTTTGAGAAAACCACACTCAAACCATTGATCGGAACAGGTCCCTATCGAATAAAGGATTTCAAAATTGGACAAAAAATTCAGTACACAAGAGATAAAAATTACTGGGGAAGCGCTTTACCCATTCATCGTGGTCGATACAATTTTAACAGCATCGTTTATAAATACTTCAAAGATGAACACATCGCCTTGACAGCATTCAAAGCACACCGCTACGACTGGAGAGAGGAAAATATTGCAAAGTTTTGGGCAACACAGTACAAAGGCAAAGCATTCAAAAAAGGACTGGTTTGCCAAGAAAATATTAAAAATGAAAGCCCAAATGGCATGCAAGCGTTCGTCATGAATATTCGCAAACCTCTGTTCAAAGACAGGAAAGTTCGCAAAGCTCTCAACTTGGCTTTTGATTTTCAGTGGCTGAATGAAAATTTATTCTACAGCAGCTATTCACGGGCCAATAGTTTCTACTCAAATAGTCAATATGCTGCATCCACACCCATCAGCCATGATGAAAAAAAACTACTACATCCATACAAAAACTCTCTACCCGAAGAAATCTGGGAAACACCTTACAGCGACAACAAGCAGCCACTCTATCAAAACTTGATCAAGGCACAAGAACTACTTGATCAGACAGATTGGGTCTTGGATGGCCGTATGAGGGTCAACAAAAAAACCCAACAACCGTTTGAGTTTGTTTTACTGATCAATTCACCAGCCATGAAGAAAGTTGCCTTGCCGTTCAAGCGAGCTCTGAAAAAAATTGGTATCACCATGCATATACAATTAATTTCTCCGAGCAATTGGATATCCAGAATGAAGCAATTTGACTATGATATGACCACCTATTCTTGGCCGGCACCAAACCATCCAGGCAGTGAACAGTTTTTCTACTGGAACTCTCAGCTGGCCAATACACCGGGATCAAGTAATATCATTGGCATCAACAACCCCGCCATTGATGCCATCAGTACTTCCATCAAACAAACTGAGGATCACCAATCATTAGTGACGCAAATGAAAGCACTAGACCGCATTTTAATGTGGAACTACTTCGTGATACCCCATTGGTATATTGGATACGACCGTGTCGCATATTGGAAATGTCTATCCCCACCAATCAAACACCCCAAGCTTGGTGTTGATTTGGCAAGTTGGTATCAACGATATGACTGTTCAACAGAAAAAACATTAGCATCAAACTAAGCACATGAACTCAATCAAACCAGCACCAGCTCACTCACGAATATTGCTTGCCATGATAACCATCTACTGGTGTATCATATCCCCAAATATCTGCATGGGTTTTACTATTGACAATACCAAGCTAACCATCAATCCACTGCCACCAAAAAATACGATATCACAAACATCGAATAACCGATTACCAGGTGGAGAAATAACAGTCATTCGGATCGAGGACGCACAATATTTCAACCCCTTCACTACCAGCAGACATGTCAGCACTAACTGGCAGCTGTGCTACACAAGCCTCATGACACCTAGCGTGGATAACTATGGTCTATTTTTACCGCTTATCGCATCAAATCTATCTCTGAGCACAGACAAGAAAAGAGTTGACATCAGCATCAACCCATCTGCATCATTCATCAACCAAAACCCTATTACCAGTGATGATGTCATAGCCAGCATGACATATTTCATTGAGAATCATATCAAGTACGATCATCTTCGCACAGCAGGCCTTATTTTCCAAAAAATCTCTGACCAACAGTTCAGTGTCATATCGCAAACGCCTATATCGCTTGAAAAAGTGATCACACTGGGACTCTTACCCGTCACCAGTGCTAGTACGATAAAAAGTGACCACCCCATTGAAAGTGGCGCTTATCAACTGACAAAATTCAAAAAAAACCAAATCGCCATCCTAAAAAAAAGACCTTTTTGGGGGGAAAGCCTGGCAAGTCAAATAGGACTTTATCAGTTTGATACCATCAATCTGATCTATATGAAAAGCCGGTTATCATCTTATCAGGCGTTCAAACGCCACGATGCAGATTACCACTGGGAACCATTTCAAGAGGAATGGGCTTCACTCAAAAGATTTGCACTCAAAAACAAGGCACTTAAACTCAAACAAATCGAGCAAAAGCGTGCGCTGGGAATGTCAGGCTTTGCGTTCAACCAACACAAACCCTACATGAAAAACAGTGAAGTCAGAAAAGCATTCAATCTTGCATTTGATTATCACTTCATCAACCAAAGCCTGCTCGGCCAAAACACCCATAGAATTCTCAGCTATTTTACCAACACACCATACCAAAATCATAAAAACACACCACTTGGTTTTAATCTTGATGAAGCCGACCAGCTATTGATTAAAAATAACTGGATTACCATCAATACCAAACGCGTGCACAAAGACACCAAAAAACCGTTGCATGTACGCATTCTTGTCGACGGTCATGCAAATGAAAAAATTGCCAACATCTACAAGAAAAATCTTGAGTCGCTAGGAATCACATGCCACATTCAAAAATCCAACCAAGCAGACTACCTCTACCAACTACAAGAAGGACAATTTGACATCGCGTATTTCAACATACCCATTGCTCAACTATCTCCAGATACCATTATTTCCATGTTTAGCCACAATAGCGGTCAGTTACAAGACTTCGCAAGTCTACTAGGAGTCCATAATTCAAACTTAGAAGAGAAAATAATAGACATCAACAAGCAAGCCAATATGGATGACAAAATCAAAGCCATCCAAAATCTAGATCAGTTTCTCTATGATCAATATCTTTTCATTCCTTTTTGGCACCCCAACACCATCAATATTGCCCATTGGGATAATATTGATGGCCCCTCTAAATCAATGGAAATAAGACCCTCCAATTACTTCTATTATTGGTGGGCAACTGACCAAAGCAAAACAAACTAGACATCTCAGATAACTCACCATCACTCCTCCACTGAAAGAGTACGCAGTAAAAGTCTCTAGGAAAGACAGTTAAACACACACCGCAAGAACCCCAGCGACACTTGCTATTTGACAGAGAGCTGCTATGATGAAAACACAAAATAATGTTTGTTTAAGTGTTTAGCTACATACTCAAAAGACTATTACTCATCATTCCGACACTTTGGGGGATCATCACGATAAACTTCATCGTGATTCAGTTTTTACCTGGTGGACCAGTCGAACAGACCATTGCCGAACTCACCATGCCAAGCATATCTGCAACCAATAGACTCGATAATCAAGGTGAAATCACAGACCAATCAAGTGCTCAAGATACTCAAAGATTATCCCAAGGGGTCAGTAACGAAACACTAGAGCGCATTAAGAAAATGTATGGCTTTGACAAACCTGCATGGGAACGATATCTTGATCTCGTAAAAAATTATCTATTTTTTAATCTCGGAAAAAGCTATTATCGAGACGCATCCGTGCTATCCATCATCGGGGAAAAACTGCCTGTATCAATGTCTCTGGGCATATGGAGCACATTGCTCATCTATTCTATCAGTATACCACTTGGCATTAAAAAAGCCATGAGACAAGGCTCTAGGTTTGATACTGTCTCCACCTATCTATTGTTAATGGGCAATGCCACCCCTACGTTTTTGTTTGCCATCATCATGATCATATTCTTTGCAAGCGGAGAGTACTTCACCATATTTCCATTACGTGGCCTCGTCTCAGATTCATTTGAAACGCTATCCTGGTCGCAGCAAATACTTGATTATTTTTGGCATCTCATTTTGCCAGTCACATCAATCGTTATTGGAAGTTTTGCAGCCCTCACCATGCTCACCAAAAACTCGTTTCTCGATGAAATCCACAAAGTTTATGTCATGACTGCACGACTCAAAGGTCTCACGCAAAACCAAGTCTTGTACAACCATGTTCTCAGAAATGCATTACTTTTGATCATTTCAAGCATTCCTGCTGCAATCATCGAAATGTTTTTTACAGGGTCTCTTTTAATTGAAATCATTTTCTCCTTGGACGGGCTTGGGCTACTTTCTTATGAGGCAACCATACAAAGAGACTATCCTGTGGTTTTTGGCACATTATACTTGTTTTCATTGCTGGGACTTTTGGTCAATCTCTTATCTGACATAACATACCGAATTGTCGACAAAAGAATAGACTTCTCAGGAAGGTAGGTTATGGATACGCAGATAGAAAGACAAATCAAAAGTTTTTGGAACAACCAATCAGCCAGAGTTTCGACTTATGGCTTTTTAATCATGTTCATGATCAGCCTTTGCAGCCATTTCATAGCTAATGATAAACCACTGATTATCAAATACAATACTCAATTCTACTTCCCCATCGTCAAACACTATCCAGCAACTCAGTTTGGCGGCAAACTCAGCTCATCAACTGATTATTTATCACCCCATATTCAAGAAGCAATCAATAAAAATGGCTGGTTTATCATGCCTATCATACCCTACAGTTATGACACTCACGACTTCCAATCCAAGCAAGCACAACCTGCACCTCCTAACCTAAAACGCCAGCATTACCTTGGGACAGACGACCAAGGTCGAGACATCCTCGCACGAATTCTTTATGCGCTGCGAATCAATATCAGTTTTGGCCTAACATTAACAGCATTGAGTCTAATCATAGGCGTCAGCCTGGGCGCAATACAAGGTTACTTTGGTGGCATGGTGGATCTACTGGGTCAACGGGTAATCGAGATATTCTCTGGCATGCCAACTTTATACTTACTGATCATTCTGTCAAGCTTCATGCAACCAAGTTTTCTAGGTTTACTTGGTGTCATGCTGATTTTTGGCTGGATCAAGTTTGTTGGTGTTGTTCGCGCAGAGTTTTTGAGAGCTCGTAATCTCGATTACGTTAAAGCGGCAAAAACACTCGGGGTCAACAACTCAACGATTATTTTCAGACACATACTACCCAATGCAGTGGTCGCAACCATAACCTATTTACCCTGGAATTTAATCGGCGGAATCATGTCACTAACATCATTGGATTTTTTAGGGTTTGGGATGCCCATTGGCTCAGCATCTCTTGGCGAAATGATGTCCCAAGCTAAAATGAATCTTCATGCACCGTGGATAGGGATCAGTATATTTATCGTCATTTTTCTACTCCTGTGTAGTCTCGTCTTTATTGGTGAGGGACTGAGAGACGCTTTTGATCCCCATGGAGATAACTGATGACAACGATACTATCAGTACAAAATCTCCAGTTACAGTTCAATAGTAACCCTGACTTTAAACTGCACGTTGACCACTTAGAACTACACGAGGGCGAAAGTGTTGCGATTGTAGGAGAAAGTGGTGCTGGTAAATCATTGATTGCTCACCTAATTATGCAAATTCACAAAAAAAAGGCAACCCAGACGAGTGGCGACATCGTATTTGATGAAATCAACATGATGCGAGCCACACCGCACCAACTCGCTGCTTTGCGCAATAATGACATCAGCCTCATGCTCCAAGAACCTCTGCTAGCACTCAATCCATTACAAACCATTGAGCAACAGATGATAGAAGCTATCGATGTGCATCAAACATTAACAACAAAAGAAACATCAAAAGTCATGTACCATGCATTAGAAAAAGTCAGTCTCAAATGCCATCCAATCGACCACAGTAAAAAACTTCCTCATCAACTCAGCGGTGGACAGAGACAGCGCGTCCTACTAGCAATGGCACTGATCAATAAGCCAAAACTACTGATTGCTGACGAACCAACAACAGCACTCGATGCATTTTTACAAATAGAAATTTTAGCCATGATGAAAGAAAGGCAAAAGATAAACAATATGGCAACCCTACTAATCAGCCACGACTTAAACTTAATTCGTCAATACACCGATCGCATCTATGTGATGGAACATGGTCAAATCATAGAAACCAACAACACCGCCAAGATCTTTCAGTCACCACAACATCCAACAACTCAAAAATTACTCAAGGCTAATCAGCTATCCATAACACCAACATCAAATCACGACGAACACATCGTCATGCATGCTCAAAAAATCGGTGTAATACAGCCTCTAACCAGTTATTGGTTTAAAAAAAACCAGATGTTCACAATCATTAACAACATCAGTATACGACTAAAAAAAGGTGAAAATATTGGTATAATGGGAGAAAGCGGTTGCGGCAAGACCACCTTGGCACATGCCTTATTACAGCTTGTTAAGCACGATGGCAAACTACTAATAGATAATCAATGCTTTGAGGAAAAAAGCAAAATCGAACAACAACGCATGCGAAAAAAAATTCAAATTGTATTTCAAGATCCCTTCTCCAGCCTCAACCCACGACTAACTATCAGTCAATGTATTCAAGAGGGTCTAGATATCCATTACCCAAATCTAAGCCAATTTGAAAAAGAAGAAAGAATGAACGAGATCATCAACCTCGTCAAGCTCCCAGATAGCTCGCTCAACCGTTATCCGCACGAGTTTTCAGGTGGCCAGCGTCAAAGGATAGCCATAGCCAGAGCGCTGATCGTTCAGCCTGAAATTCTTGTTCTTGATGAACCAACGACAGCCCTTGATGCAACCATTCAAAAAGCCATTCTTGAGTTATTACTAAATATTCAGAAAAAAATCCAAGTTAGTTACATATTCATATCGCACAATTGCTCAATCATACAACATTTTTGCCATCGAGTGCTTGTGCTCGATCGGGGAAGAATCATCGAGCAAGGAGTAGTCAGTGAGGTTTTTAAAGACCCACAACACAAAATAACAAGAAGAATCATCTTGTGTGAACAAAATTAAATCATGTGATCCATCAATCACCGTGAATCAAAAGATCATACATCAAGACACCTAACTCATCGTTAGTTGATTCACAAGTATTGATCCAGGCAACAGGCCATTATATTTTTTCAAAAAACATTGGGCACAAGCAAGACAACCATGATACTTAACGAAAAATGATAAAAACGCTGGTTTTAGATGAATTAATCCATTAAGATAGACAAGGTAGTTTACTCAAGATGTCAGTTCCAGGATGAAAATTCAAACTAAGGTATTCTCAAGAATAGTAATAATGCTGATCGCTACTTCAGCATCATTATCTCTCAATGTATTTGCTAGCGCTGACAAGAAGTTTCAAAAACAATACGAAAGGGAGTTCCAGCTTATCAGGAAAATCAACTTTCAACCAGATAAGTTCCTCACTGAAATACCCAAACCAAGAACAGTCAAGATCAATCTATTAGATGCTCTCAAGCGTGCTTTAAGCCACAATCAAGAAATTCAAAACGATATTACTTCGTACAAAGAGGCTTTATTAAGTTATCAGTCCACAATGTTTCAATTTCAATTCAGCGCGGGATCACTAAGTTACGATGCATCGTACGGTTATCAAGATCAGGGCCCATCATTATCCCTCAGTAATAATGTCAGTCAAACATTTCCAATTGGATTTGAATACAGCCTCAGCAGCTCAGCAAGTAACTCACCTAACTCTTACTATGACACCGACATGAACTACTCAACATCATTGAGCCTATCCCAGTCACTTATTGGTAGCCGTAGAGCAAGTAATATCAACACCCTAAAATCAGCTCGTGAAAATCTTGCGACAGCAAAATTATCATTACGAGATAACATCAGCAATCAACTCAGCTCTATTGCCTCTGAGTTCAGAAGTAGTATCTTCGCTGAAGAGTCATTAGAGCAAATCAAAGGAACCCTAAAAGCCACTGAAGCAAGCATTGAAAGGTCAAAAATGCTTTTATCAATGGGCTTCATCTCAAAAAACGATCTAGAAAACATCAAAGTTCAAAAAATCAATACAC
>JACLAD010004326.1_pt1 | contig 17749 bp, 7 predicted proteins | sample 8027901 | NCBI WGS metagenome assembly JACLAD01 (sample SAMN15725071, study PRJNA655200) | protist metagenome | isolation source: fluorescence activated cell sorting (FACS) single amplified genomes of... | place: Spain: Blaines Bay Microbial Observatory, Mediterranean Sea | collected 2016-07-05 | reverse complement strand
TTTCACAAGAACAGCGTAGCAGAAGAACTGAATGAGGAGACAATGACAAAGGTCAATGGTATCATCGATCAATTTCCTTCCGTATTCACTGTGCATGAGGACAAGAGCGAAGAAGAAGATGCAGGCGAATCCACATCGGACAATAAAGGCAACTCGTCCATCATGTCAGCTCTGAATTCGGGTTGGAACGGACTCAAAGGTTTCTGGTCGTAAGTGGTGTCAGCGATGAATATTTACAAATTCGAATGCCTGCCCTGTTTTTAGTGGGATCCAATTGGATACCGAAAGCGAACGTGTATGTATTGGTTACATGTAGCATAATGTATCCATGTATGTGTGGTATATTTAAATCCTGTTGACTGTATCGTTGTATCGTTGAATGTCAGAAAATATAATTTCTCTCACATTGACTTCCCAGCGGTATGACTAAAACCTCAAGCAAGTTATGCCCGTCAAATAAATTCTACTGAATACATTCAACGACAATCAGAACCGGCTTAATGTTTCAGTCAATGCTCATTTACTGTAGCACCGCACGATGATGAAAGCCGTACTAATTTCATTCCAGGCAATATTCACTGATATTACAGATAGTAAGTGGTACTATTGTACAAGCTTTAATATTTTACTCCTATTCATCTACCTACTCCTTTTCACTCTATCAATGACGCTTATACAAGCACCCCGGCATTCTTGAAGAAAATAAGAGCCAAAGCGAAAACAAGCATTCATTGCTTCTCTCGTTGTCTTCGAGTGCGAAGTTAAAGAGCAAAAATTATTCAAACATTCGTATAATTTTGCAGATTCATAGATACAAGAAACCAAATCGCTTTGCATTACTTTTAATTACAATTCAATTGTATGATTCTATTGACGCCCCACTTTTTCAGCGCTTGTAGTAGCATCTGACTTCAACAGCAGCATGAATTGTCCAATGCATTCGACTTTGTTTACTTATAAGTTACATGACTCAAGTTTTAACAAGTAGAAAATGAATAAAGTGCACATTGTTATTGGCTTATGATTACAAATATAAATTTAATTATTAGGCAAACGGATCTGCTATTTGCACAGTTGTTGTGGCATTGCTTGCGGCTTGATCTGTCGCTGTTTCAGGATTAGTCGGGTTGGGGAAAGAATCGAAGTCGGCAAAGTTAACATCGAATGCCGCATTCTCATTAGTTTGTGAAGTCTGAACTGGGGTAACTGCTTCGTTGATAGGCATGTCTTCGAAATCAGCGAAGTCAGTATCATTTCCAACAACATTTGCGGTTGTTGGAGCAATATCATTTGGATTGGTTAGTACTTGGTCAGGTGCGACTTGATCCAATCCACTTGTGACTGCAGAATCGGAGACGGTGTTGTCGGGTGGAAATTCCGTAACAAAGTTTGCAAAAGAATTCACATTTAAGTCTTTATCAGATTGTCCACTGACTATGCTACCAAATGGATCATTATTATTAACATCTTCCTCATCTTCCATATCATCATTGATATCAGTTTGTCCCCTATCCATATTATGAATGGCATTATCGATATCATCATCGTCGTCGTCGTCATCGTCGTCTTGAGTCGCCCAAGAAGCATTGTTTGCTTCACTTTCAGCTGCTAATCTCATTGCTTGCATAGCATACTCCATCTGTTGTGCCAATGCATCTGTTTTTTCCTTATCAAGATCAGCTGATTGTGTTACGCTCTTCTCTTCTAATGGAATTAGAACATTATCTAAGAAAGAATCCCATACAGTTCTCAATTCACCTGTATCAATTATAGATATGAAAGTTGGTTTCGGAGAAGGATCACTACTTGCTTCCTGGTTTGCTGAAATAGGATTATTCTCATCACCTACATTCATTTCAACACCTGCTGTAGCACTACTAGGGTCATCAGTCGCTTCCGCACTCTGATCTCTTTCAATAGCTGTTTCGGCATTGAGAGCAGCTGTATCACCTTCACTCATAACTGCGTGATGAATAGATTGCGCAATAATACTATAATGTGCTAGATTGGGTGCACGAACGGAGGCTATTGTTGCTTCATCTACAGCACTAGCTTTAGTCAATGATTCCATCATGCGTTTTAGAAATCCACATTCAACGAAAATATGATTTTGAATAATTCTACGATCTTCACCACCCTCAATGATCATCAAAGCGATTCTTTGGATAGACAAATGAAGCATTGAATTTGCTTCGTAGGAAAAGATTAAACCCATCGTTTTCGATAACACTTCTGTTTCACTAAGTTTTGCGTCCAAATCACTACGACCTACCCTTACCATTGATTCTACTAATTTCACTAGTTGTAATCCTCTGTGACCTAGACGGGGAACCTCTTTCTTTGATTGACAGAACAAAGTACCACATGGTTTCATGGATGAATATTTCTCTAATTGTGCTGCAATGATGGTCAAATGGTTCTGCAAATGGTTACATACAGCTTCAGTGCAGCTTTTCAATCGCAAACTAATTTGAATGATATCATCTCCATAATCTGAAGTGGAATCTTCATTGAAAGAACTAATAATTTCAGTTAATCTCGATAGAATAGATTCTGCTATTGACAATGCAGCCAAACTGATACTTGCCTTTGCTGTGGGTACATCATTGATATCCGCTACATCAACATCATCTACAAAAGCAGCTTGAAATATTTGGCTCAGACAAGATTCGCGACAAATATGTACCAAAATTGGAGCTTCTGGTGGTGACAATTGTAAAACTGTGATGAATAGATCTGAAATATGCAACGGTGTATCTGAATCAGTAGATGCCACCATACGCGAACAAAGTGCATCACACGTCTCATCCAAAAAGGACCAATTGCATTGATCACTTTGACTAGTAGGTGCCATGGGATCTGTATCCGCTGTCATAGAGAAAGGAATATGTGGCAACATAAGGCGCTGAACTAATTGCATAATGGAATAACTATCCATGTGTTTTAAGAACTTCTCAAGAATTGCTGTACCTCCTTCGTTCAAGAAATTAATCACAGGAGTTGTCATCTGACGCAGTAACATCTCTAAAATCTTCTCAAAGTATCCAGCAAGATGGTTATCTAATGGACCATCTGCATCTAAGAAACTAATCAAGGAATTCAAGAACTTGCCATTATCGTGTTCCACAAACACCAACAAAATGTCTGGAATTTCGCAGCAAAAGACCTCACAACTCATGTAAGGATACTTAAATCGACGCAAAGAATCAGCATCTTCATCAGGTGGAACAATTATATACTCGAGCAATTTCTGAATACTCTCGGGTTGGGTAAGACTATAATAGATTAAGATCAGATGAAGTCAAGAAGAATCAAAGGGATATAAATAAATCAGGAGGGATGGCAGTTAGTCTTATTTTATGAATAACAAATAGGGTGCCCATTTACAATACCATTGTAAATGCTCACTTCTTTCTATCAGGCTTGTTGTACATCTCGCACAGAAAAGTCAGAGGGAGTACAGATGATGTATGTGTTGCAATACGTACAATTCTATCAAGCGCATATTCTTGGCTTTCACTTCTTGTAGTAGTTCTTCTTCTCTCAGCAAATCTTCAAGTGTGAACTCTTCCTTCTCTAATATATCATTGATAGGACTGGCAAATGAGATTCCACTGATAGTCCAGATGTCTCCTTGAGAGAGAGTAGCGAACAATGACATGGCGAATTTCTAAATCACAGAAGCGATAACGTGGGGTACTAATAAATGTCAATTATCTCTGTATAGAACAAGAGCTATGCCATTCAAATCCAAATCACCTAGCAAATCACCAAAAACACACGATTAGAGCCTGAGTTCTCAATCAAATACAATATGAGGAATTGATACTTGCACGAAATCAAAAGACAGAAAACGGATTCGTGTATTAACCAAACCACAATCGAAACCAGTCAAAAGGAAAAAACCTTATAACCTCGATTTGCAAATTCCCAATATCCAGCCGATTTCGGGGTGTGCTGACTTGCGAGTCACTTCCAAGCGTACACAAAAAACACAAAGTTGCATGCAGTTGAGTCCTTTGAGTCTATACTAGCGTTGATTGTCACTTTTAAAAGGTCTGTAGACCTATATATTCCATTATTTTACTTTTGGAATGTTATTTTATATAGCTGTATTGCTCTGTCTCTGCATCTTGGTGGTGCATGGAGATAGTGCAACTTATTACATATGCTCAGCAGGCGACAGCAATCTATTGGGCGCGTACACCAAGTCTACAGATGACACCAAAGTGGATGGCAGCTATGTCTTTTCAAATGCTAACGAGATGAGCATCTTTAGAAACAAAGGATTCTGGTATATTGGAGATTTGGGGTAAGTTTGTCCTACAAGACTACCTGACATGATTAGATAAGGGCTCTAGACCCTATCTTGTGATACAGTGAAGGAAGATACTGTTACCATTCAATCACACAGATCGATTTCTCTCCGTCTATGCCTTCCTCTCCTCTCTATCGCCTGTAATCTAAAGCCAACCCTTACTAATCTTCCTTTGCTTGTCTTGCATTTCTCGCTCATTTACCTTTTTCAAACGATAGTCCATGGCCACCTGAGACCCATTATCGTTGTGTGGAGCCCGAAGGCTGCCAATATGAAGGAGAATTGCCTCCTGTACCTGGTGTTTGGAGCGCCAGCAAGAGATTCGGTAAAGAACCCGCACCTGTGATCTCAGACAAGCCCTGTGAAGCAAGTGATGAGTTGTAGATTGTAGAGAATTGAATTCTTACATATTATATTTGGCTGTATCAACATTCGCGAATTACATCATATAAAAGAACTGTAAATTAAAAAGTTATTGATCTTTGTAGACCTTAAATGTCATCTTTATTTTCGGTGCTACCACCAACAAAGCATTCAATGACATCATCTTCTTCGAAATCTTGGAAGTCGGTGAAAGACATACCACACTCAGTGCCACCTGGCACTTCTCCGACGGAATCTTTGACTAATTTTAGACTACTCAAAGAACCAATGTAGATTTGTTGCCTTTTACCTCGCATGACTCTGACCTTGGAGTCGGATTTGATGGAGCCTTCTGTGACGAGACAACCAGCAACTTTGCCCACTTTACCCACTTTGAAGATCTTCTGGATAGTGGCACGACCAATGAGATTACCTGGTGGTGGTGGAGCTAATGCAACTCGGATCTCATCCTCTAATTCTTTGAGAAGCTCATAGACAACAGAATAATAACCGATTTCGATATTAGAAGCTCTCGCGTCGTCCATGGCATTATTAGCTGCTGCGACGTTGAATGCGACTACTTTTGCTTTAGAAGTAGTAGCAATGGCAATATCTGAGGATGTGACATCTCCTACTCCAGAATAGATAATGTCTGGTTTACAAATAGCTTCATCATCAGACAACTCTAACTCTTCTATAGAGGATCTAAGTGCTTCGATAGAACCTGCAACATCACCCTTGATTACAATTGGCACCTTTAATATCTCTCTCGTATCCACAACGCCATCAGCAAAACCTGCAGCAGTTGCCATGATGGCGCCTGCGGTGGCTTGACCAACAGATTGACGTGCAATTCTTTGACGAGCTTCAGCAACTTCTCGTGCTCCTGCTTCATCAGAAGTCACAATGAATGGATCACCAGCATTGGGCACACTATTCAATCCGACAATCTGCACGGGTGTACTAGGACCTGCTTCTATCAGGTCTTCTCCTTCATCTGACAATATTCTACGGACACGACCCCACGATGGACCCGCTAGCACATTATCACCGATTTTCAAGTTTCCTTGTTGGACAAGAGCGGTAACGATTGTCCCTAAACCTTTACTGATACTTGCTTCAATGACGGTACCTTCTGCAGGACAATCGTATGCGGCTCTTAGATTCATTATATCAGATTGTACCAAAATCTTTTCCAATAATTCATCCAAACCTTGTCCAGTCTTGGCAGATACTTGTGCACATTGTGCTTCTCCTCCAAACTCCTCCACGACTACATCGAAAGCAGTCAGATCCGTAATGACTCGTTGAGCATCGGCGCCTTCTTTATCAACTTTATTGATGGCAACGACTATTGGACAATTAGCTGTCTTTGCTGCAACAATACATTCTTTTGTTTGTTCCATGATCCCGTCATCTGCGGCCACGACAAGAACAATGATATCAGTGACTGTTGCTCCTCTCTTTCTCATTTCACTGAATGCAGCATGACCTGGAGTGTCGAAAAAGGTAACTTCTTTGCCTGTATCCGTTAGTACTTTAAAAGCACTGATAGCCTGTGTTATTCCTCCTGCTTCCCCTGCAGCTACTTTGGTTTGCCGAATACGATCCAAAAGAGATGTTTTACCATGATCGACATGTCCCATCACAGTGACAACCGGTGAACGTGCTAATCTTTCAACTAAGTTACCACCAACCATTACAGTTTCATCCACATCTAATTCGTATTTGAAAGGACCACTTGTTGGTACACCAGAATCTTCTTCATCCTCTTCGTCGTCATCGTAATCCTCATCGTCGTCTTCTTCACCAGCGACTACTTTTCCAAAAGCTTTTGCTACATCAATAGCAATGGCTGGCTCAATACATTGTGTCATGGTTGCCATGATACCTTTGTTAAGCATTAAATGTTTGACAATTTCACCTGCACCAATATCTATAAGACTAGCTAAGTCTTGTACTTGAATAGGAGTCTCTGGAATCTCGATGGCTTCCTCTGCAACAGGATTGAATCTTGCATTACGTTTTTTACTACGTTCACGTCTTGTCTTGCCGGTCTTCTTCTTACCACGACGCATATTCCTACTCTCTTGTAGCTTTCTACGAATAGCCATGATGGATGCTTTCACACCATATTCACTATATACGGACATCTGCATCTCTTCCAAGGAATATCCTTCTTGTTCCATAGTGCGTAAAGCACCAGGGGGGACAATGGATAAGGAAACATTGATTTCATCTCCATAATAATCATCATCATCATCCTCTTCATCATCATATTCATCATCACGCTCTTCTGTGCCTAAACGACGATCTGATCCACTATTCTTGGGTTTCGTTCCTTCAGAACCTTTTCGTTCACTTTGACTAGTACTACGGCCTCCTTTTTTACCTTTACCACCACCTGTATTAGAAGTCATAGTATCAAATATATCTCGTGCACCATAATAATCACCACCACTCCAATCATCACTTGCAGCAGTATATTGTTCTTGCAACCCTTCCAATTCGATCTTGAACTCAGATTTTATACGAGGGACTCGATAACGTACTAATAATTGAGGTTTGTGTAGATAGAAGGCATTTCCACCCCCTCCACCTCCTCCAGGTCTTGGACCCCCACGACCTCGAGGAGTATATGAACGACCACCAGTCGCACTACTGCCACCATTATTACTATAACTGTTTCTATCTCTGGTACCACCATTGTATGTGCGTTGAGTTCCACCGCCACCGCCACCGCCACTGCTACCCCCACCATTACTGTGACTTGGTGGAACACCTCTTCTGGATTTAGGTGTATATACTCGTGCGCCTCCATTATCTTGATTAATTGATCCTAATACATTACCAGCATCTGAAGTTTTATCTCCACTCTGAATCTCAGCAGTAGGGGTGAAATTATCTGTATCTGTCTGAGAATACAACACAGAGCGTCCATTAGTAGTGTAAAGAGACTTCTTCTTCGAAGCTCGTAACCCTGTAAGATATGCTTGAATGCTTTCATGCAATAAACAGTAAGCAACGAGCAGCAAAATCAACCTGCTGAACTGCATCGTCAATGACGAATGGATTGTCCGTCGACGAGTCTACTATCCACGTTCAGAGCACTGACAAAGCAAGTACGTGTTAAAGTCCTCAAGATTCCGATTGTTTTCGGCACAGAGGATGAAAATTGACTTATAGAGATACTAATCCAATCTTTCAATGCCTTGACGGTACTGTGAGCCACTTAAATCTGGCAATAGAGATCCAGATCGTTCAGTCGCCCCACGTTGGTGTTTGGCGAAGGCCGCGAGCGGAAGCGACAGTCCAAAACGGCGGGTCGGAGGCCTACAGAAATTGCTGGCCATCTGGATTTGTGTCGCGGATACATTGACATAAAGGGTAAGTGGCGCATTTGATTACTGAAACATGGAATGACTAAGATCACTAGGACATGATTTGTAGTTGAAGTGCTACAGATATATATATGTGAAGCAATGGCGCCTTAACTCCATTCTCTCGCAAAGAAATCAATTCGTCTTGTGAAATGGGGAGAGTAAGGTGATCTATCAATGGAGACGGCGTCTTGGGAGATCATATCCATTTTGAGCAGCATACCGCAGCGACTATCGTCATCTTGACTGATACAAGAGCGCATTACCAAAAGAAACATTATATCTAACTCTTTCTTCTTTTGTATACTCTTTTTTCTGTTTTAATCTTCATTTTTTATTTACACTATTCCCTCCTCCGCTATTATTATCTTTCTTCAATGATTCATTTGCTCGAATAGATGGTAAAAGCAGGTAGTGAACGTATTAGAAGACAAAAGTCCAGTGACATTGTGGCAAGAGAGTACACAATGCACATGGCAAAATATATCCAAGGTACTACCTTCAAGAACAGAGCGCCCAGAGCTATTCGCGAGATCAAGAAGTTCGCCAACAAACATATGGGTACTGCTGATGTTCGTATTGATGCTAGTTTGAATGCATTCATTTGGTCTACAGGTATTAAAAGTGTACCTAAACGTGTACGAATTCAATTATCTCGCAGAAGAAATGATGACGAAGATGCAAAGGAGAAATTATACACACTAGTAACACATGTTCCAGGCCCAGTAAAAGGACTAGAAACCACAGTTATCGAAGCTTAGGTTCTTCTGGATAGAAATCTACAGTCACTGTATTATTAGCACTCATTGTAACTTTTATAAATCAACTCACGTTCATTATATCGCCCACTAACATCATACACAGCTAAAGAATATCCTTCTCCATCAACGAAGCGAACCTTATTCTTTAAAGAGACTACGGACAATGCCTGCTGGGCTTTGGGAGGTGGTGTTGGGCTGTCAGCCCTCTGGGCAAAGAGATCCGGGAATAAAGAGGTGCGGATCCCACGGAGTGACTGTTAAGTGAATTAAAAGTCTCTCTTTTACAATGATCGAAAGTGATAATGAGTTGTTGTTGCGCCCAGAGGCAGTAGAGGACTACTTGAGTTTTGAAACCGCAGCAAAATGGGCATGGAATCAGTTATGGTCACCCAATCAGGACAAATTCACTGTTATGAATATACTGGACTCGATTGTCTTAAACAAAGGCACTATTGAAAGCTGGTTATTTACCAGTGCTACTACTGGTGAAGTGAAGAGTCGTGGAAGATCTCGTTGGACTGCATCGGCCGTATGTGAGAAATGTGAAGACTTTGGTCATCGATCATTAGAACTATCATTGAAAGCACACTATTGGGTGCCTCATACGTTTACAGACAAAGAACTCAAGTCTCAGGAAAGCATTTGGAAACCATTGGAAATTGGCAATATTGTCAAATTTGTTGGCAAAGCTTCTGCAATACATGCTATTTTAAGTTATAGTCATGTACAAGGCACTCATAGTTTTGTAGAAGTATCAATTGAAGATAGTAAACGTATTTCAGAACCGGTCAAGGTGGTAACGAAATCTCTATACAACGGAAACAAGATTGATCTTGGAGCTAAGAAGGCGAATCTCTACGAAAAAGTGGAAAAGATAGACTATGCTTTGCCTCAACAGAAATTAACCTGTTTGAACAAGGTCATATGCAATTCCACACAGAAGTTCATGACTGCGTTGAAACGGGAACTGGAGGCTCGTAGTAGAAGGAAAATTATCAAGCTCACTGCTGTTCTTCTTTTGGAAACAGCAGATGATGGAACCAAGATCTCCTGGTTGCATCATGTATCGGAGATTGTCTTCAAATCTGCCAATGCCAACAATAGTACCGGAACAAGAGGAGATGAACGTATGAGTGAATACAACGATATGCTGGAAAGAAAATCCAATACAGCATCTGAGATCAGTCTCGGTGGAGGTGAGAGTCACAAGTATGGTAAATGTTCTGGTGACTTTTGTCAATATCCTCTTGATGAAGACGAAGCGCAATCTATGATGAGTACTGCTGCTGCACAGGAAAGAGGCGACTTTCGAGCTGAATTGAAAAAAGCTCGACAGCGTCATCGCCGTGATGACGAAGATAGTCCATCGAAGAAAAACGATCCGAATGATATAAAGATTGGGGATAGTAGTCGAGCTAATGATGAAGGTTCATCTTCAGCAAATGATGTTATCAAGAAATTGGCCAAGAAAGTGCCTTTCAAAAGCATTGCCTTGTGTCGTCAAGAAGGAGAGACATGGGAGTCATTGGGTAAACAAAATGCATATGATTACACTACGATGCCATGGCCTCAAACGTTGTATCAATGGTGGTTTCAAGTAGGCAAGTCTCTCAATACACATGCTAGTGGTGCTGGAGTTCCTGTTTCTGGTGGACATAGCATAACAAATGCAATGATTGGAATGAATCCTATCCCTGAATCACAGGATGACGACGGTTCATCCTCGCCTAGTACAAAAAGCCCTACAAAGATTGTAGGTTTGGAGGATGTACAAGGGCCGATTGGATCAGATCAAATGAAATTGAAATCTCAATCTGGTGGTATTTTATACGATTTACAAGAGAATGCATTCAACGGACACAAACGAAGAAGTGTGGGCCAAATGAGTTGGTATTATTCATCTTCACATGTCTGTAATACGTGCTATCATGTATATAGAGATATCGATCGTCGACGTGAACATATGCAGAATAAGTCATTGAAGGCCATGCGCAAGCATGTTGCTCTCACCACTGGTAAACTGGGTAAAGAGTATGACAAGGATATCGAAAGCCGTATTTTTGCACAAAGAAGATTTGTGTCTCGAATGTCGAAGAAGAAATTGAGAGATGAAAGTGGATCCATTTATGAGAATAGGTCACACACATCTCCTGCTACTTCTCGTACTAAGAGTGCTTCGAAACTTCCGAATGGTATTCTTCCACCTTTGCCTTGGCAATTGAGAGATCAAGAGAATGCCACTCAGTATGCAAATTCAAACAAATTCGATTCTGCAATCGTGCGTAATATTCGTAATAAGGCACAAGGTATGGCGCGACTTGTACAACAAGACAAGCAAGAATTGAAGAAGCGATTCATGATGAAAGGAGGTATGCTTGATGCAGATAGCCATGTATTAGACGAAAGAAACATGTACGCCAGTGAAGACCAGGCATGGCAACAATTCACTGGTCAATCCAGAGCCGAGTACGAGCAACATCTTGCCTCCAAGAAGCACCGTAAAGTCACAGGTGGATTAGGTGAAAATCGACCAAAACCAAAGAGTAAGAATTTTGATACTGATCGCTTGATGCATAACTGGCAAAGGGACGCAAAGGAGTTAGCTGATAAAGTACGAGGCAGAACTCGAGAAGCAAATAATGTACATGGAATAGATCGTGCTTCTGAATCTTATGAGAATAGCAACTATGATGGCAATATGAATAACATGGATTTGGGACAGGGTTCTATTGCTAGCTTTGATGATAATATGATGAATCAGTTGAATCAAGGGTCGATGGTGTCTCAATTGACCATGGAGCCAAGTATGATGAATTTAGAAAACCAAAAGAACATGAAACAAAGTTCTGTGGGTAGTCTAGATGGCTTGGATGACGAAGAGTGGATTCGTGCTGTCATGGTCAGAGGTAAAGGAAATGTCAATCTATCTGAACTCTCCATGGCATCGAGCAGTCGAGCAAAAACACCAAAAGGTTCGGCAAAGGTATCTTTCAAAGATGATTCGTATCCAGCGGCCAGTACAGTAACCAAGACTAAAACGACAACTAAAACCACTTATAGTCGCAATGATGATTATGACGACGGCGATGATGATGATGATGGTGAGGAGATTGGATGGAGTCCATTCGTGATTCCCTCAACGTAATCAAGTAAGAATATGTGTATTTCTTTGTTATAAATGTAGAAAGTGAATCAAATTTGTAGCGTTATTTCTCAGTTTACAGTATATTTTGTTGTCCGAGAGAAGTATTCCTAATCACTGAAAAAACTAATGCCAATTCCTGTTTTTGGTGTGTATGAAGACTCGTTCAATTTCATCTTGGTTGATATCTCTAACTTGATATCTTTGCTCAAAGAATGGGTAAGCATGGCCTGAACGTCGGCCATCGAATTGATGTTCCCAATCAGTTGCGTTTTGTCGTCTAGTTTCACAATCGCGCCACTGGAAAGAAGTTGCTTATTCGAATCTATACCATATTCAACCATGGCTCCGAATTTCGCATTCTTGGATAAAGATTGGCTATATCCGAAAGAGATCATACTGTTGGCACTCATCAAATCATTTGAAATCGCAAATAGATTGTAAGAGGGGTCATTATAAGACAAACCAAAACAGAGATTCTCGCATTGCGTTCCTGCAATGGTCTTATTATCGTCATAATGCGTATTTACTTGCATATGGGCTCCAAATATTAAATTCAAAGGATTGTATTTGTAAGCCACTCTTGCTCGTGCAATGGGTCCATTCACGATATCAACGTTGAAATCCATATCACAATTAGGTAATGTGATCTGGGTGCCTACTTTACCCGAATTATCTAATGCTTTGCCAGGTTCACTTCGTTCATCTTGCACAGCAATATACAGTTTGCTCATAGCACCAGTGAAAATAGATAATTCACCTGTCAAAAGACCATTATTTGTAATGGACAAATTATCCAACCGGACATTGTTGGAATGATTCGATAGGACGTTCTGCTGCAAAGCCAAGGAACTGTGGAACCCTTCGTCACTGTCGAAGCGACCTTCTGCAGTCACATTCAAGATGCCATCGCCTTTGGAATCAATCTTGACAAAGTTGGCACAATCGCCACCGTCAAAGATGCGCAGAAAGTCCCCAGAGATGAACTCGGTCGAGCAGAGACTTAACTTCTTCGAAATCGATACTAGACTCGAAGCAGACATCGTAAGGGCAACCAGCGCTTGAATCTAGAGTTATGAAGTCGTAGTACTTCTTGTGATGAATATAAATCTCCGCAAGTACTTCGACAACTTTCGATCGATCTATTGTCTCTTATCGGTGAACTCAAACACACCTATCTAATCCTATTAGAGCCAAGATTGCGCCTGTTGATCGGATTTGAAGTGATTTAGCAGGGTCCGTCCATACGCTGCCTTCAACCAGGTTGGACTTCGCCGGGTCGGAGCTAAAATACCCGGTTGACGCTTTGTTGTTGTTTTGTACACTTACAAATCATGAAAATATTCTAGTCTTGTCACAATTTTGGTCCAGGTCGATGTAAATCAACCTGGAACCGGTAAATTTCCACACCGCTTTTACCAAACCCGTAAGCCGCAAGTCCAATATGGAATGCAATATTTAGGGTCACGTTGGAGTCGTTGTCGGAGCACACTTCTACTTCCACTAGAAGCCCTACACTCCCATAATCTTCAAAACCAGGAAAATTAATCGAAAGACCAGGCACTCCTACTTTGGCATTGATAGGAATATTACCTTTAAAGAAATTCTTCTCTTCTGAGCCCACGCCTTTCGAGAATATTTCCATGTCTATAGTCAACGGTTTGTCTTTTCCTATTTCCCCTAAACCTACTACAGCACAGTACAATTCGTTTTCGCATGTATAGTCATCTTTCTTCTTTTTTGAGCCTCCTTTCGGCAGCCAGAATGGTATTGCGACGCTAGTGCACGATTTATTGTATATCAAGGTATGATTCTTCTCAACCCTAAACCCTTTACTAATCAAATGATCTGATAAACTTTTAGATAGACCCTGTTTTTGCTCCGAACTCCATTTTGTAATAGCTGCTACGATTACGAATAGCTGCTCACTTGTCTTATTAGCTGCCCAGAGAGTTCCTTCAGTTGTCTTATTAGCTGCCCAGAGAGTTCCTTCAGTTGTCTTTTCTACACCATGAGATACCTGTTTCTGGAGATCTGAGAATGACCAGGTTGAACTGGGTTTTTCTAGCTCGGAGGGTTTAGAAGCTTCAGCGTGACTGGGTCTACAGTAGGTGAATGTCAGTACAGCTACAGTGTTTTTTGCTGCGACGAAATCAGAAAGCAGAAGTGACGCAAACAGGTGGATCGGATAGACGAAGAACTTGAATGATTTCCGACATTTAGCATGGGTGATTTTGGCTTCGGGAACTTCGACTTTACGAAGGCCCTGGACTCGTCTGGTCTGAACCAAATGGCGTCTGAATTCAACAAGATGGCCGATGCTTTCAGTTTGGATGCCTTACAAGATGAGAATGCGAAAACAGAGGACGGTGATGCTATTGCATCGAATACAGCTGCTGCTATTGCTGCAAAAGGAAGTGAGCAAGAATTGAACGAGAAAGTGTCTTCCGTTGTTGTTAACAAGGGATCAACATCATCATCCAAAGAATCAGTGAACAAGGGACCAGCATCAAAAGAAGGAGCAGGGAGGTCGAAAAGAGGAGGGAAACGATCTCCTCAAAACCAGAATAGCAGCAATGCTTATGATAACAATACTGCTGCTGCTAATGTGAATAGTAAGACTCAAGGAAAGATCAAGGACAACAATAAAGAGAAGGACTCTTTGTTGAAAAAAGTGGAGGAATTGAGCAAAGCCATGGAAGAGAAAGACAAGAGTTTACAAGTCAAAGACGAAAAGAATGCAGAATTGATTGAGAAATTGCGTTTAGCCTCAAAACTCATTTCCAACATGAAGGAAGAGAACGAGAAACTGAAATCTGAACTATCATCTAGCAACAAGAAGAGTGATAATACTGCTAATACTACTCCAGTTTCACGTTCAGCTCAGAATGATATTACAACAGAGGGGGGAATAGACAACCAGTTGACTCAAAAAGGTAAAGAGATTCAGACAATACATCGCGATATTGAAGAGCAGTTGAGAATCAAAGAGGAAGAAAAGACCACATTGTCTGAAAAGATTACTGAGCTGGAAGGTATCAGAGAGACATTATTGCGTGAAGTTTCAGAAAAGACGACTGTGATTGATAATATAAATAACGAGAAGAGTATCATGGAGGCTACTTTGAAAAAAGTTCAAGATGACAATACAACAAAAGAGGAGAAGATTCAGATCTTGAAAGAGAAAATGACTGAATTGAGTGATAAGATGAAGTCTTTGATGAAGCGTTATACGGAATCCAAGAATCGCGTTCAGCAATTAGAGAACATAGAGACCGAAAATGCTTCTGAAATAAAGACAGCAATGGCCAATAAAGATGGCGAATTGGTCTCTTTGAAATTGAAACTGCAACATTTTGAAAACACTACGGCTGATCAGGAGGCAAATGTTGAAGAGTTGACACGAATAAACACATTCCTCAAGAATAAATCAGAATCAGATGATGGCAAAATCAAAGACTTAGATAAAAAGGTAACAGAATTGGAAAAGGAATTGACACAAGCAGTCGAGGCCACTTCTGGTTTGGCGGAAGAAGCATCATCTACACAAAAGTTGTTGGCACAGGAGAAGAAGAGATACGAAGAGGCTGAAACAGAGAGTACGAAGCGTATTAATGAATTGAAAGAAAAGATCGAGATCACCAAAGTAGAGCATGATCGCATTTTGCATTCGAAACAAGTAGAATACGAAAATTTGAAAGCACAAATTTCAGAAGACAACAAATCAGCTGAAGCTTTTGATGAGTATAAGAAGAGAGCACAAACAGCTTTGAAGAAAGCGAATTCTTCCTCATCTACTATGACTTCAGAAATCAATACATTGAAAGAGAGTGTAGAAGAAAAGGAGAAGTATATAGTACATTTACAACAAGAACTGGACGATCTTTCGAAAAGATATGCCAATGAAGTAGATGGTTTCAAAGACGTGAAATCATTATCAGAAATATTGAAATCGAAGAGTGAAGAATTAGAAAAAATAAACGGAGAATTAAAATCCAAGACTGAAGAAAAGGACAAACTCATTCATCAACTGAATATTGATGTCGAGAAAGGGGAGAGGAAATGTGAAAAGCTAGAATCCGAAGTACAAGATGCAATGAAGAAGCTTGCAGATCGAGCGTCTTCTACTACTGAAAGCTTCGTGAATACCATTAGTGATGTTAGTACAACAAACGCACAATCTGCAAATGCTGAGAAACAAGCGATTGCAACTAACGAACAAATTGACGCACATCAATTGAGTGAATCAAAAGGTGCAAATGAATCGAATGAAAAGCTAGCGGAGTATAAGCCACCCAAACAGTCACAAGATTTGGTGGAGAAGCTTTACAATCGGGGCGATAGACAGACATCTAGTGATCAATTATATTACGTACACTCTTTATCGGAACAATTGGAGACGCTGAAGAGAATAAATTCAGATACCACGATCGATTTGGAGGAAACAAGACGTCTATTGCGTGTCTCCAAGAATGAAAACAAGACTCTAGGTTCAAAAGTAGAGGAATTATTGACATTCCTCGATCGTACTAAGAGAGCACAGGACCCAGATGCAGCCATCAATATGGAGTATCTCAAGAATTGCGTCTATCGATTCATGGCATCTACTGAACACAGTGAAAGGCAGCAATTGTCTGGAGTGATTGGCACCATCCTGAAGTTGACAGTGAAGGAGCGCCGCATGGTTGAATTAGCATTGAACCATTACGATTATGACACAGAAACGATCGACCACGTGACAAGCAATGTGACAAGCACCTTAGGGGCAATTCAGTCTTTATTCACCACTTCTTCATAACTTCTTAATCAATCATTAGTAAAGAATTTTATCATAATGTATAATGGGATTTATGAATAGTTGTAATAGTAATATATAATAATATTGAGAGCGTCCTGTCAACTTGAATTGAATTATCTACACCATTTACAGTTAAAAATCAACAGAGAATATTATTCCGATATTTTCCATCTAACAAAAAACAATCGCAGTCTATAGAATAACTACTTAGTCTAATGGTGATGCTCTGCGAGCGCCTTATCTATAATAGCCTTTTTGTCAGCCACGTGGTATCTGCCTAACATCAAGTACTCCATAGAGTAACCAACACAACCAACTATTGCAATGCATTGAAACAGAGGCTTAGCACTGCCCTTCACAATCTCTTTATGAGTGTTCGCCACAATTTGTGCATATACAGCGCTATAGTACGCGGGTGAAGCGAACTTAGCAAGGCTAGCAAAAACAGGTTTTAGAGCATTCATCGTCTAAATAAATTGGCCATTTTTCTTGCAGAAGTGACAAAATAAAATAGGGTGGGAGACGAGGCTGTTCATTCAAAGAAGAACAGGCGCTACGGCGTTCCTACAATAGTCCTCTTGGATTATTGCCATGATCATAGGACACATTTATACTCCAGATTGATCTATCATATTCTTTTTAGGATCGAATTTGGCTTGAAAAGTTGGAATTGGGCCGACTAGGAACGATATTGACCTCGGATATTCGATTATTCTGAGGGAGGTAGTGATTTTAGCTCCGTATCGATTAGTGAGCACCAATCACAGTGTTGACAATGAGTTTGAAAGATCTGAACAAACTGAATCGCCTCAAGAACTTGATTGATGGCGATGCGACTGCTTCTACTCGCACTGGCAATGCAAGCAAGAAGAAGAAGGCACAGACACAAGGATCTCAAGGCTCTCTTTCATTGCGCAAAGGCACCAAGACTGCTGGGTCAGCGGTATCAGTAGTGTCTGAAGGCAGGGGAAGCTCCTCTTTGCATGG
>JACLAD010004325.1_pt1 | contig 17752 bp, 19 predicted proteins | sample 8027901 | NCBI WGS metagenome assembly JACLAD01 (sample SAMN15725071, study PRJNA655200) | protist metagenome | isolation source: fluorescence activated cell sorting (FACS) single amplified genomes of... | place: Spain: Blaines Bay Microbial Observatory, Mediterranean Sea | collected 2016-07-05 | reverse complement strand
TCGAGCAGCAGACATGCTGCCGACAGATTGGCCTACACCTATCACATCCACAGGGGTATTCTTCTCCAACTCTGCTTCAAGGGCGAGGCGATCTTTGTTCTTCTCGATCGCTTCGGGAGTATCGTTCAACTTACACCAACAATCCATACAAGGGTAAATGCCATCCCATTTATTCAAGTAAGGATGTGTACATCTACACTGATCTTTGCAGGGCTCCACTTTGTTGATCGAAGAGAATCCTTGGAATTCGTACAACGAAGATTTTGTTCTGTTGCTATTCGTGATTGGATTAACCACCAGAGAGAGGCTCTTATGAGCACGGGCCTTCGATGACCACATCAATCCAATTTAATTTATTACTCGTATTTCGTTTGGTGGCCGACCCTGCCGATTAACCATTCACTTCAGAACCATACAACTTCGTTGTTGCCTGGATGACTCTGGAGATCAACACATTTTCTTCATGTCCAGTAACCCAATGCAAATGACTGAGCGTAAAAGTAGCGTCCACGAAGGAAATAGAACATCTAAATGGCTTGAAGTGATCAATTTTCCTGCTGAAGAAAGAGCGAAGCTTGAGAAGCTTGGTCTAGATGCGGAAGACTTTGTTGACATGGATGCCGGTGTCCTCGTGGAGCTGCTGAAAGATGGTGGTCTGAGTGTGACTAGTATCATCCAGTTGATGAAGAGCACGGATGAAATCCCTGAGCAAACGTGAGTAACATGACAGGCCTCCGTTTCAGGAGAACCCTTTTTTTCATTTCTCCTCGTCATCACTCTGTCTTCTCACAATACTAACCAGTCCTCTCCTTTTCTCTCTCGCCTTATCTCTGTATACGATAGCTTTGAGATGCTTGATGGTATGGTCGCCTCAACATCAGAAGCTATGTATTGGGTTAAAGCAATCTTGGGCTCCCTCGTTTTGATCGTCTTACCATCCATGTCCATCTACATGCCCTATCGTAATGATCTAGCAGGGTGTGTAGAGATCACTCCGCATAATGTGGCCGGTAGAGTTGTAGTGCCTGCTATTGCGGTGTTCGTTGTCATTTTGTTAATGGTTCCCAAACTTTCTTTACATCTTGCTACAGATACAGTAGAAGAACGTTCTGCCAACGTGGACTTGAAACAACTCCTCGCCGATCAAGTGACCAATGTGGGTATCGTTAGTGCTTTGTTGTTGACAATGATTGTTGCTGCTATTCAAGCAGATCCACCCACAGAAAGTCCAACTAGCGTCCTATCTGCATGGTATATTGTATTTTTGATATATGGTGTTTATTTTTCCTTCTCTTCCACTGTCATGTGTGCAATGATGCTCATGTATGTCGGGCCACTAGAAGGGAAAGCAGCAGAACAATTTATCAAGGATCAAGCTCTTTATGCTGGTGAACCAGGAACCTATGTAGTCTTCACTACTTGGTCAACGGTCATGGCTACCATTATATGGATAGGTGGTCAATATGGTGATGCACCTTTTGGTATTGCTGTTGCAGTGTTTGCGTTTACTCTTGTCAGATGCGCTGTAGTACTGCAGAATTTGGAAGGATGGAAGAATCCTGAAATTTCAGAAGAAGTACGTGCCAAGAGAGGTAAGGTGGTGTCTGCTGCAGAAAGCCAGAAGAAAGCCACCAGTGGGACCCTATAAATCATCCATTTGTAGAGTCATTCATTAAGTTGATTTCTAGTTTTACTGAGTGCTATTGAAATTTTGGAAATTCTGAATAATGATGACGCGATTATGATGAGGAGGAGGGTATGATGATAACATAATGAATGATGAAGCACGAAGGGAAGTGTATGATGTACATACGCCGAGACGGCAATGATAATTTCTACCAAGACATTTTTATGGGAAACAGGCCAAAGGGTAAAGGTGTATATAAACTCAGATTCTTATGATAGTCATAGACTGTTTGTTGGTGGGCTGTTTCAGGATAGATATTATTCCAATATTGATAAGATTAGATTAGATTAAACAATCAACTTTGTCGTCGTTTCTTGATGATATATCATCTACATCCGGTATCATAGATAGATGGCGTTCCTTGCTAGATTTGGCTGCCCTTCTGTTTCTGTTTCTGTTTTCATCTCTCTGATGTCTTCTGTTCGTATTTACATTATGAACTCCTGTCCGTCTATGAATAATGTCCAACCTTACAGACTTTTATTGCTATAATAAGGATAATAATAACAACGATCACCAATGATGTTGTTTGCAAGTTTCTCCTTGTCTCCTCTAGTCTCCTTTCTTTCTTCTATTCTTTCTTCTACATTTAGTATAGTCCTAACCCTAACCCATTCAGTATAGTCCATTTGTACACTCTCCTCCATTGTTTCAACCTACCCGACTTATCATCATTGAAATCATTCTTATTGTTTGGCAGTGATATCAAACAGTACACCATAATGATCAGACAACGTGCATACTGTGTCCTTGCCGGTCCTTCTGTCTTTGATAGGAATATAAGGATCTTTCATGAAGCTAGGGAGCGAAATAAGATGGGTCGTGTTAGAAGTAGCTCACTTACTCTGTTACATACGTGTGAAAGCGAATTCTTTAGTGTTGAATGCATAATAAGAAAGAAAGCACTCCGGTGTGCTAGGTGGAACTTGCTTCATCCAGTGCACCAAGAGCAATAGGGGGGGCTTACCTGTTGACGTTCTCTACTTGCAATGGAGCATCTTCTAATAAAAAGACGTGATCAATTCTATCCTTTGCACAATGAGCATGCACTCCATTGGCATTTAGTATATTCTTTGGGTCCCATGTATCAAAATCCAACACATCTTCACGTTTAGCATCTTTGCCAAGCATAGAATCCTTTACAGCGTCCACATATCCTTGAGTTAATATAAAATCGTAATTGCCTGGTGAAGAGCCGGGTCCCATATTTAAATCCCCAAGAATAATGGACATGCCTTTGTGTTGCTCAGAAAAGGCTTTGGATTCTATGGTGTATGAGATGATGTAAAGAAGATAAAGCGGCAAAGCGTGCATGGCAGAGAAAGTAGAGGGTAGATATTACGTTAGTACAATCATCATGGTTACAGCAAACTTCAATTAGAATGTAGTCAGAAAGAACGTTTAGGGTTAGGGTTAGGGAGGACATTTACCTGTGATGGCTTCCACCAACTCACTCTCCCTAATGCTATCGACCTTGGGGTTCTCCGGATCCATATCTCCTCCCGCCGTAGTATGCATATTGATCAATTGCATGATGCCGAGTGGACTTTCAATCACTGCTATTTGCATACTTTTGCTACCCATTACATATTCCAAACGTGCTGACTCTTTGTGGACAACAACTTTAGCGTCGATGATGGGGTATTTAGAGAACATGAGCAGTCCATTGGTGAAATTGATCAAGAGAGTAGTATTTCTCTGGTTACTGTATGGGTAAATATCTTGCAAAGCTTCTACCAAAGCGAGCACATGTTTGGTTTCATAGACTTCTTGTAGAAGTAACACATCTGCTCCACTCTCTCGCAACGCTTTGGCCAAATGAGGGAATCGTTCGCTGACGTAAGGAGGGTTCTCGAAAACTGTGAACATGGAAATGCCGAATAGTTTCAAGCGGAGCATGCCACAATTATAAATCAACACTTTCAGCTTTTTGTCGCCTGGAGCACCTGCGACGGGAAGTTTGTCATCTTTGGGGGTCGAACTCATATTGTAATATTACCCAATTCGGACACTCGGCGGTATCAAACAAGATCTAAGTAATCTGGATGATGGTGTCGTTGGCAAACAACCTCTTCTTTTGGCTTCTAGATCCACCCCCGCGACCCAGTGGGTCACTCTCTGCTTGCCATTAATGGCATCAGACCTCTGTTTTGACGACTATGAGCAACACTACCCTTGTAAACGTAGACGCGGACACAAGTTCGAAGCTCTTAAGTTTCATCGATGACATCACTGGTGAGTCCAAGGCCGAAGAGTGTTCCAAACTGGAAGGTGCAGCTTTGGTCTTAAAGTTATTAGAAAGACATGAAGCGATCTTCGCCATGACTGAAGAGAAAGGTGAGTATAATAAAGAACATGCAAATAAAGATGGTGAATAGACGGAAAGGGTACAGAGCATTGCAACGTTTGCAGCAGGATGCAAGGCATGAAACCTGTGAGGACATGTCTCTCACACGTCCCCTTCGAATGACAGAGGGTCTCTTGCTGGTCGCTGCCGCCAATGTGTCTGGAATGTCGCCATCTTGCAAGAACCCTTATTAACCCCATTCCAATTTACCCTTATTCCTTCATCTCTCCTTCTCATACTTCCCCCCTCCCCCCGTTACTATAGACATTATGGGCTGCTTTCAAGGCATCATGGCGGTCATGTTAATGAACTCTGTCGAGACCAAAGAAACAGTACAAGCCTTTTTGAATGCTATTTTGTCTAAAAGCGGTGAGCTAACAGAAGAGGAGACAATTAATAGAAACCAATTGAAATTAAAAATCTTGGTAACATTATTTAATATGCTCAGTGTTGGGGAGTTGAAGTATGAGACTATAGTGATGATCTTTAGATATGCTATTGACACCAATCAAAGTGAAGCAGTAGTGCCATATCATACTTATGCAGAACAATGGATTGAGAAATGGGGATTAGATGCTAGCCAAATACAAGGACTTTCCATCATCATCTACGAGTCGCTGCGGGTATCTCCAACTACCATTTCCAATAGTCACGTCTTTATGCGCAAATATCTATCTACATTTGATAAAACGACAGTATTGTCAGGTGAAGGACTGGATCGCGCTTTATCATCTTTCATTGAAGCCATCAAAGCCCCCTTAGGAGCATTTGAACAGAGAAAATTACTACTAGAATGCATTAGTGCAGATCAAACAAAAGGAAGTGATCTGAGTGCAATATATGCCCTCTTGAGTGTCATTGTCAATGGTACCATTGAGGAATATAAAAGTTTCGCATCTTCTAATGGTGCTGTCTTGGCAACTTATAATCTGGACTCATCGACATTAGAGGAAAATATGAAGCTTTTGGCGGTGTGTAGATTGGCCAATGGGCGTGAAAAATTGAGTTATCATGAAGTGAGTGAAGCATTGAATGTGCCTTATGAGGATGTGGAGTTATGGGTGGTGAATACAATTGCACAAGGTGTACTAGAAGTACGAATGGACCAAGTAGAGCAGACCATCACTGTTACAAAGACGATACAGAATGTCTTTGAAGTAGGTCAGTGGGTAGAACTACAAGAGAAATTAAATAAACTCAAATCCAGTTTAAGTTCCTTGAAAGATGAGATGACCAAAGGAACAACAAAGTAAAAAATAAAATAATAATAATAATAATAAAGTACTGTCTGAAGCAAGGTTGCGAGGGGAAAGTACGGGTAGTCCAAAGAAGGTGAAAAGGTAATATTTGTAAATTGTTAATATCGAATATCAAATTGTGATACAATTCTACATGTCATCTACAGCAGTATACAAAGAATGTGTCGATACTTCTCTGTACTCGCTTTACACCATGTCATATTTAATCTTGTACGAAAAATTCTTTTTAATCTATCTCTGTGTATCTATTATTTTCCCTTCAGTCTCCAGGCATGTGCAGCATCCTGTAAGTGTTTTTCTACAAATGGATTGGGATCATCCGACTCCATTGAAGCAAAGGTGTGGTTTACATCCCTGTGGTTCGCTTCGTCAGCAAATATACACTTTAATACATCCAGCCATCGTGCATCCTCTTTCAAATGCCAATAACCTTTCGCAATATCAGGAGCAGCTAACTCAGCCCACTCCTTATGTAATGGTGTTCCTGGTGTTTCTACTTGATGAATGATATTCGCATAAGTTTCGCAGGCCGTTTCCTCCAGATAGCCAACAAATCGATGCATTGCTTTTGGTTTGATAGTATATATCATCCATAAAAGGGGTGTCATCACATATTGAGCCGTGATGACGAGAAAACGAGTTGTCGGACCTGCCTCGAACATTTTTAAGACAGTCAAGAGGTGCATCCTTTCATTTTCGGCTTCTTCAAGTAATGTATGGATCCAGCCATGATCTCGTTTAAGTACTCTTAATGAATGGAAATGTCTCATTCCGGCAGCTAGAAATCCTGGAACTCCGGCTACGCTTTCAAGTATAATTAAACGCCATTCTACAGACTTTACAGGTGTGTTTTCTGGTTTATAATTGGTCAGAAAATTAAATGAGTGATATGCAGTTCTCATGAGTGTATGCATAACTTTGTCACTAGTTGTAACCGGTGTATGTACGTGAAGGTTTGAGAGACGAGTTTCGATTTCTTCGTCGCTCCATATGTGGTTCATCAATCGCCCTTTGTGGTCTCCTGGTAAGACATCCACTTTTGGAATGTGTAGCGGGTGCTTGTGCTGAGAAAGACGGAAATGCATTTGGGAACGTGCTCCATCACGAAATGAATCCGTGTTTGACTCTAATTGAGTTGAAAGCCTTCTGAAAGGGATCATTGCCACTGATACGCGACGCAACCGAGTGGTGTTCACCTTCTTAGAAATTATACACACCGTGGACATATTGTTATCAACTATTTGTAATTACACAATTTGGGAGATATAAATGATAATCTTGTTTTTTGTCCAAAATGGTCGATCGATTTTTAACCCATCCACCCTTTTTTGTCACTTCCGGAAACCATTGCTTCCCGTAGAAGGTCGATTTCTTGTCATTTTGATCATGCAGAGAGTTGTCCGTTCCGTTGCGGGTACTGCCCTTCGCGCTCGTCAATTGAGCAGCGTTGCAGCTGAGAATCCTCGTTTCACGATTGCTAAGAACATCTTGGTATATAATAACATTAAATCAGCTACAAATGAAGCTGAATTAGATGCTGCTATCAAATCTTCTCCCACTTTGGATACTGAAGCTTTGCCAGAAAGTATTGCTAACATGAAAGAGTATTTGACTGCTGCTCCTGAAGCAGGTGGAGAGGGTTTTAAAGCGGATCCAACTGCATGGCAAAATATGTCTTTTGGTTCTTATATCGGTGTAGAAGCTAGTAGAGATATGACTTGGCCATTCTTAATGGGTGGAATGTAAGTAACTCTTGCCCTCGAACAATATGCAATTATGAGGCTCAGAAGTGATTATATGAACCTAAATTCAACACAAGATTACTTTTATTCTTCCGCTCGATTTATTTTTTTGCAAAATTGTCTCACTTTCGACCTTACTTTTGCAATTCAATTCACTAACTCTTTTGTTTTCAATTTGTCTCTACCTTGTCCAACCACACACATTCTCACACACCTTCTCCTTGTCGTCTTTAATTGCATTTATACGTCTCAGTTTAACCTTCTTGATGCTAGGTGTAGGTTTCCCCATGTCTCTAAGTAAAGAACAAAAGAAGGGGTCCAAGTATATCAGCATGCTTGAAGGTCGCCATGGCAAGTTAGAAGGAGATGGACATTAAGTCTTTATCTCCAGTGTTTCGACCTTATCGGGTAGACCCTCGTTAAACGACGGAGATACTATACTACTACACAATATATGTATTTGTAATTTATATTCAAAAATTTTTTTAGAAATTCGGAAATGAATACTGTCTACTTACTCTATATTATAGTAGTCGTTCACTCCTTACAGCGGTTCACAACATTGAACAACTTATACACATTATATCATATCTAAATTACCCATTTTCGATACCCTATATTGTACTCAGTCCCATTAGCTGTCTCGCCTTTTCAATCATAATCAGCGATAAAAAAGTATGCGGACCTAGTCGACAATACGCTGGCCACCACCCTCTCAAGAATGCCAGGGGCCCATCTTTACGATACGTTTGGAGTATACAATCCAAAGGGCTTTTATATTTTTTCATACTACTACTAGCAGGACCACGACTAGAAGTAGTCGTCGTGCCCTCACTATTCACTGAGTAATTTATCCCATCACTGAGATATCTGGATTTGATGACATCTACCGGATTTGCTAAAGTAGTTGTAATAATTCCACTGAGCATAGCACTACTAGAATGCAACAGGATACCGTCGTCCAGATGAAAGTTCTTTCTTAAGATGTTGTTTTTAATGGAATCATAACTGCCCAGTTGTGCAGAAGTTAATACTGCTGATCTAAAACTCGTGACCATCCATCCACGATATAATGCCTGAAAGCCACCTTCTGTTGTCTTGATGGTGGTGATAGCATGTACGATATTTCTATATAGGTGTGGTCTATGAAGGGTAGGGAAGGTGGCTTGTGACCGTGTTTTGACCAAGTCGAGGGGGTTGGCCATTGCACTACCAGTACCTAGAGTAGTGACGAAGTATGAATGAGAAGAAGAGGGAGAGATGGAGAACTTAGTATATAATGTCACTACCATCACTGCAACAGAGATCCACAGATGAACAGGAAGAGGAGTGAAAGTTTTTACCTCCGGTGATTAGAGCTGACAAGAACTTGGTGCTATATGAGGTTTCTTCTGGTACACTGCCTCCGGAGATAGCATTGCGAATAGGTTCATAAGCACCGATGCGAACACTAGAATAAGTCATCTCCCTCAAAATGCTTGCTTCTAGACCACGGCACCAGCCCGTCAAGCCTTCTTGCCTGTAGATCTGCAAGAGACCGGAAAAGAAGCCTTTATATTGAGGATGAGAGGAGTGGGGTGATTGATTCTGGAGTCTGATCTTGATCACATCAAAGGGGTTCAAAAACGCTGCAATTATGGCACACACTTGGCCTGAAAGCACCGCTTTTAGTAATACGGCGTCGTCATCCATAGCTACAGAAACTTCGAAGATGATTCCATTATCGACCTGTCCACTTTTCCGGAGTCACTTCCCAGCCATCCTCACGGGAGTGGTGTTGTTTTCCACTAGTATAGCTTTCTGTGCGGTATCATACCTCGTCCGGTACATAAACGGATCCTATTTATCTAGTGTGCTAGTCGAATAAGTATTTTGAGGGCATATTTCGTACGTACAGGGCACAGGGAGACGCGGAGTAAACATCACACTTCGATTGCCATAGATTGATTTTAATCGTTAAAGTATCTGTTTAGCTTCTTCTAAAATCACTACAAATCGTAATAATGAAGGCCAGTATCATAAAAACACTGTCGTCTCGCGGCAGTCTGAGCTTGAAGAAACTTCGCAAGAAGAGCACTGTGGAAGGTGATCAAGAATCACTGTTGCATTTTAAAGGTGTGTATGATGCCATGTTGAAATCTGGGGAAGTTGCAGAAGATATCACAGGTAATGTGACTCTCATGCTTAGCAACAAGCGCGCTCATGAGGATGCAGATGAGGAAGACAAGGAGGACAAGGAGGAGGAAGAAGAGGAAGAAGAGCATCCGAAGAAGAAGAGCAAAAAAGAGAAGAAAGAGAAGAAAGAGAAGAAAGAGAAAAAGGAAAAGAAGGATGTGAAGAAAGGAGACGAATCTGACGACACGTCAGCAGAGCCTGCGCTGCTAGGAGATGAAGGAACGGGTTTGCCTGGTGATAGACATGAGCTTTGGCGAAATGGAGAGAAAGCATGGAAAGACGGCACTCTGACCCTAGACTATCTCACTCAAAACCCAGATAATATCACTCGCCTGTTCTGCGGCAATCTGAAGTTGACTGTGACAGAAGAAGAGTTAAAGGCCTTCATTCCGGATATTACTTATATCAAATGGCAGAAAGATAGGTTAACTAAAGCCTTCTATGGTTCCACCTTTATTGAATGCAAAGATGCACGTGCTGCTGCTATAGCTGTATCTTTCGATAAACAGAAATTCCTTGGTCGACCTTTGAAAATCTATTATTGTCCCCCAAAACCAGGGGATATCTGGCCACCGGTATATCAAGGCAATAGCGGTATGTCCTCTTCTGATTTATCGAAAATGACACGAACACCAAATGGTGTAGATCCCAAGCTTGTTGGTAGGGGATATAACCCGAAACCGAAGACAGAGCGTCCCCCTGGGTGCAAGAAACTGTATGCCGGGAATTTACATTATGAAATTGATGATGAGACTATTATGGATTTTTTCAAAGATTGTGGTACCATGGTTGGTCTACGGTGGTTAACACAGAAGGATAGTGGCGAATTTAGAGGGAGCGGATTTGTGGAGTTTAGTGCCCCTGAAGAAGCGACACGGGCCATGGAACTGGATGGTATGGAGCTACTAGGTAGACCTATTCGTTTAGACTGGACGAACTAGGGTAAGTGGGCTGGTATAAAGTATATTGTATATTGTATCCTCTTTGTTTATATACCAAATATCTATAGAATGTAGACACTTATTTACACCGCTGTATACATATACTACTCTTCTTGGAAGATATCAAGAGCATTTTTAGTCATCTTGTCCTCCGCGTCGCAGGACCAACTCACACAAGGTGTTCATCTCCGTCTCTGTGTATCCTACTAGGTGCACTTCCTCCAAACCTTCGTAGCTACCTCTCACACAAGCCTCTATCCCTATCTCTAGTACTTCCTCCATTGTCTTAGGGCCCTTGAATACACCTGCACTAATCAAGGAGAAAGCAATGATCTGTATATTATTCTCTTTGGCTCTACTCATACTACTCCTATAAGCTCCCAACAGCAGATCATCCACTTCCTCCATGCTTTTGCCCATACCTAATTGTACTCCATAGTTAGGCCCTACAGCATGAATACAGTGTTTAGCATTCAACTCTCCTCCGATAGTTATTTTCGCATCACCAGTGGCACATCTCCATTGCTTCGCTTCATTTACAAGCGGCAATGCCAATCGAGCATCGTATAATGGCTGGCCGCCTGCATGAGAGATAGCTCCATCAACTCCTCCACCACCGAGACATCCTGTGTTGGCAGCATTCACGATAGCGTCTCCTTTAAAGCCTACCACGCTTCCTTGAGAAGCATACAAAATGGCGCCACATTCCAATGCAAGAAAAGCGCGGGGGATCACGTTGCGATACTCTTTTCCCAATACTGAAGACATAACTAAGTACCAAATGTGTGGAACACGCTCAACTATATATTCAATGGAGACGTATGCCAATTTGACAGACAGAGAAGATGATGAGAGAGCGACTGAACATGTGGCGGGGTCGATCATCGATATTTGTCCTTAACTTTGCACGCAATTTTCGTCCTTCTAGCAAGTATCATAGTATTTCGAGATCATCAAGCTGATTTTTATCCTCTATTCTACTACTGTGGTACTCAAAAAGTTGCTATTGTGAGAAATAGGTGCAGGAATACGGCATTGGTCACGAAATCCACTTTGTAGTGACGACCCGGTTGAAATGAGTCTGTTAAGGCTCGTCTTCTACACAGCAGTGCTGTTAATGGTGATCAGCTTTAAAGCGCCGCGACCAGTCGTGCGCAAAAGTTACTTTGGTGCACAGATATACATGTCTGCTTCTTCGACTCCTGTTCGTGATCATGTCATCACGCTCGATGGGCTCAATGAAGACAAGCTCTCAGCTATATCCTCCTTCGGGGCTTTGCGACGAGGCAAATGGCACACGTTAACGCCTGAGGCAGACAAGCACATAGGTCGCATTCTGGAGCACGATCGATGCTATGGTCTCTATGATACCCCTTATAGTCCCCAAGAATGGTATACACTCATGGATGAATGCATCCGCTTGAGAGCAGTAGACCACTGCACTACTGTGTTCAATCGCATGCAAGAGCTGTCCATCGGATCCATGCCCAACAGTAACAGTAAAAGCATGTACATTACAGACCTCATGGCTATGTACTGTCAAGAGCAGAAGTTCGATGAGGCGTTGTACATATTCGACACAGGTATGTCGCCTCTCTGTCTCTCTCTCTCTCTCTCTCTCTCTCTCTCTCTCTCTCACTCACTCACTCTCACTCAATCTCTCTCTCTCTCTCTCTCTCTCAATCTCAATCTTTTCCACACTAACTTCTTCCACTACTCCACTATTCGTCGTCTGTGTTTTGTTTCTGTCTGGTGCTAAAAGCCATTAAGAATGATGTCGAATTCACAGTACATAATTTCTCTCCTTTGTTGAAACATTGTGGTGATGCAAACAGAGCACGGCTTTTGTTCCAAAGAATGGAACATTGTGGCCTTGTACCCAATGTCATATCTTATACAGCTGCTATCAAGAGCTGCGAACTTAGTGGCGACCTCCAAAGTGTATTGTCCATTATGGAGCTTATGCGTGCATGTGGGGTACAACCGAACGAAGTGACCTACTGCTGTGTCATCAGTGTAGCTTCGAGATCGATGCAAGGCACTCTAGCTGTGAATATGCTCCGTGAGATGACGAGTTTCGGTCTTCTGCCCAATGAATTGTGCTACGGAAGTGCCCTGACCGCCTGCGCCAGGTCGAACATGTGGAAAGAAGTCGATATGCTATTGAGAGAAGTGGTAGACAGTGACTCTTTAGCGTTGACAGAGAGCATACTAATCAGGTCCGTACTTTGGGTCCTAATGACTTCCAGCTCCCCCCCGTGGTAGGCCTATACTAACCTTCTCATCACCATCATCATCATCACCACCACCATCACCATCATACTGACTAGTGTGATCAACGTCTGCAGGGCACAGCAACAACAATACAAGGAAAAGGTCTTGGAGAGAAACAGAAACCAAACTAACCCTAAGCGGCGCCTTGGAGCTGATAAGAGCCATGAGTACTATGCGAATGGCACTGCTGTTCATCCGATCAATAGTACTCATTATGAGCAAGAGCTTGTAGACACAACCTGGAAGCGTGCCGTAGCATGTATTGCCAATTGGGCAGATAAGCTTGAAGGGGGGACTGTTACAGAGTCTGTCTATACGGTAAGTTTCTCTCTACATATAGTCGCATTCGCCTTATTTCTTGAAACATCGATGGCTATCGCTGCTGGTAGCATATGCTCACTTCGCTCTTCCCTCTGCTCCACCATCATCACCATCATTATTATTGTTGTTATTATTATTATTGTATCCTCAGATGGCAATGGATGTCTGCGAAAATACTTCTCCTCCTCGCAATCGAGAGATCGTACAGCTGTTCAATCTGATGGTAGCGAGACAAGTGAAGAGCAGCAAGAGCTCGTACTTGTTTGCATTACGCGCCAGGTGGGTCATTGACTAGCCCTGCTTTACCGTCAAGTGCGAGTCATAATGACGATGACGACTAACCCTAACCCTAACCACGACCTCCTCTCCCACCTACATCGATCGGTACCCACATCTCTTCGTATCTCTCTATCTCTATCCCTCTCCTCCATTCAATACGCCATTACACATGGTCTTCTTCATCTCCCTGCATTTAGTGTGAGGAGTGACGACGTGCCGAGCATGGTCGACATAGTCCTCCGTGCACAAGCCTATGCAGAGGACCGGGTGGACCGCGGCCCTTCCACCCCCGGCCCCGCAGGGGGTGACCGTTTTAGTTCCGATTCGCGATGGGATATGATGAATAGTGTGTGGGCCGTGTATAGCGCTACTCTGGATATGTTGGAGTCGGCGGGGAAGTATCAACTCGCTTTGCGGTTTATTAAAGCATCCATGTTAGCCAGTGAGAAATTGGTAGTAGCCGTTAGTAATGCGAAAGAGAGTGCTAATGATGAAAGTAGTCAGCATGGTGCTGGTGCTGGTGATCACAGTACTGCCCTTCGCATCCCTCGAGGTATCTTACCTTCTTTCCAAGTAGGCCGCAGCCCAGCAGCAGATCGACATTGGCGAGATATCGCCCACAGCACTTCTCTCCGAATATTGAAGACAGCCCTTGTGCAAATCACAGAAAACTTCTCGAGGATCTTTACAGAGATGGGTAAGTATGCACTGCTCTCTGTCATTGCTCTCATGATGATGGCTATCATGATGATGATGGTGGTGGTGGTGGTGATGATGATGATGAGTATACTAATCTCTGCCTCTCTTCTCTCTCCTTCCTGCTCTTTCTATTCATATACTCCTCGCCACTTCGCCATCTCATCCTATCACATAATACCTTCAGGTCCCAATGGTCGATTGGTGGCACCCTCTCAGTATAGCGAATATCTATACACAGACCTAATATACCTTATACGCGGGGCAGTCATAGACACCTGTGAGCCACCCGTCGCTGCCTCTCCGCGCCGTTTCATTAATAACTTCGTGATGCCTATTGTGTGCAAATTATTGCTTGATACGGGAAATCAAAAGGTACTGCAGACCCTACTGAGGGTGACTATGTACGATGCACTAGAAAGAGCTGCAACGAGTATTGAGGATACTCCTCCCACAGAACGTATGTCATTGGGGGATAGTGTCGTTGTTGGTCCCATGGGAAACAGTCAAGGGAATAGTACTGCGAGTATAGCCGAACCCGGCGCCGTCACCCCAGCACAAGCAGCTCATCGTATCTCTATTATGTACAAATACGTGATGCAGAGTTTGATACCTATAGATACAGTGCCTGTGAATGTATGTGTGTTATGCCCCCTCCTGGGTCGATCACAATCTCTGTTGTCTTTGTCTTCATTGCTCTCTTGATGAGGATGATGAGTATACTAACCTCTGTCTCTCCTCTCTGCTTCCTGCTGCTTTCGATTCATATACTCCTCACTTTCCATCTTCCATCTTCCATCTCCATCTCCTTCCATTATCTCACTATACCTTTATTGTAATCACCATCATAGGTCTTGCAGGCGAATATGGACTGTGCAGTGGATCTTTGTGAAGATATTGTCGTTGCCGCCAAAAAATTTGGGATCCCCGACCCAACTGCTGCTACCACTCCCTCTGCTGACAACTCTACTAATCCTGTGGTGGCACCCCCCATTAGTGCTATCACCACCATTGCCAACGCCTTGTTATTAAGAGGAATGACGAGACTCTATAATTTTAATGAGAGCGATATCGACCCGAGGTTATACACCCCCAGTGCGAGTGTTGGTCCGAGTGTTGGTCCGAGTCCACAGTCATCAGACAGTAGTGATGATACTCTAAACGGGTTGTCTTATAGTCGTTACAATGACCTGCGCCGCGCCCGGAAGATCCACTCCCGAGCTTCTACTTCCTATAGTGTCATTAGACATAAGTTGGCGGTGAGTGTTCTGCGCTCTGTATCCTTTCGTGATGTTTTCAGCATTACCACTGCAATGCCACTAACACGTCCTTCTCCTACTCCACATACTCCTCATCATCACCATCACCATCATCACCATCACCATCACCATCATCACCATCACCATCACCATCATCACTATCACCACCACCACCACCACCACCAAATGCTACAGGTTCTCTTCTTTCTCGCAGTCCGTGAACGTGTTGGCCGCAATATTGTCTCGCAGCGTTCGTACCATATGGCTGCTGCTGCATGCAAGGCCTGTTACTCCCCTACATTGCTACTAGAAGTGTACAAGTTGGCCATTGAGGATGGAAAGGATATGGATTACACTTTCAAAAATCAAGTCATGTATATACTCGGTATGTTAACCCTAACCCTAACCCTAACCCTAACCCTAACCCTAATATGTCCTGTCAATGCAGAGGATGATGATGATGATGAGTATACTAACCTCTGCAATCTCTGCTATGCCTGCTCTTTCTATTCATATACTCCTCACCTTCCATCTTCCTTCTCCTTCCTTCACTATACCCTTATTGTCACTGCCCTGTGCTGGATAGCCAAAACCGAGCATTGGGACACTGTTCTTTCCATGTTTGAGGAGTTTAGAGAGCACTGTCTTGTTTGTGCCTCCAAGAGCATGCCTTTACATGCGAAGCGCTACCAACCCATATCCTCCACTTCCAATTACTATACGGCCAATTCTAAAATCAGGAGAAAGATTCCAATGGCAGTGCCGGACACCTATATGTATACTTCTGCTTTATTGGCTGCAGAAACTGGCAAAGACTGGGAATATGCCCTGCACTTACTAGGTTCGTCCCCCCTCCCCTCTCTCTCTCTCTCTCTCTCTCTCTCTTTCTCTCCCGCCCAACTGTTCGCCTCTCAGTATACCTTAATGCGACCAACCATGTCCTAACCTCATCGCCATCACTGTCATCATCACCACCTTCTGATCCCCCCCCAATACCTGCACGAGCAGATCTGATGCAACAGGATGGTCATGCGCTATCGTCTGTTTCTATGACTACTGCCATTGCTGCATGTGGGAACGCAGGTCAACTCAACCAAGCTATGTCATTATGGAAGGAGATGGATACATTGAATATAACCAAGACAGCTCACAGCTACAGGTATGGTACAAGCATTCCTTGAGGTTCATGTTTTGGATATATACATTTTCTCACCTTAACCCTAACCCTAACCCTAACCCTAACCATCACGTCTCTCTAATGGATGGTCATTCACTCTCTATCATTACCATCACTCTTCTCACCCCTACCCTGCTTCTCCACTCCCTAACTATTGCATATGATCAGTGCTATGATGTCGGCTTGTGCCAAGGGGAATGATTGGAGAATGGCTTTAAGGATCTATGAAGAATGTAGAAGTGCATCAAACCAGGTCGATAAGCACGATGAACAAGGAAAACTCAAAGAAGCGCAAGATGCGATGGCTGGTAAAAGAGAGGCTGAGCTGGAGGTGCTAGAAGACGAAGACGAAGACGAAGACGAAGACGAAGACGAAGACGAAGACGAAGACGAAGAAGAGGGAGTAGAGGGAGAGGAGAGCATGTCGTACATGTCGAGCACCATGTCCATAATTTCTACAAGTGACTCTAAATTGTGGAGTCCGCACTTGTTCTCTGCTCTGGTCGAAGCGCTGTCTGCTGCTAAGCAAGATGTGCTGGTAGATGAAGTCTACCAAGAAGCACTACGCATGCAAGTGTTGTCTCCTTATCGGCTGCTGGGGCGCAAGAACTGGGTGGATCTGCACTTCCATAGTGCTTCTTTAGCAAAAGCTGGTATGCGACATCTCTTCACTATGCTAGTTGGAGACAGACAAAGAGAAATGGCGGTCACAGATGCTAACCTTACTGTAAATGGCTCCAACCAAGCCATGGAGGGAAGAGAGGGAAGGGCGGTAGCGGTAGAGGAAGGTACAAGAACGGCCCCTTACGTCTATAATAAGAAGAAGGGCTTGATCATCATTGTGGGGAAAGGTCATACACTGTCTCCTCTCATCACGGGTAAGTAACCCTAACCCTAGCCCTAGCCCTAGCCCTAACTACACCCCAACCCTAACCCTATGTTAGTATCATCGATGCATCCTGCTATCTATCGTCATCTAACCCTAACCAACCTATGCTCTTTCGTCTATTTGAATGAATATATATCGACCTCTGTGGCCACTTCTGATCTGCACTGTTTAATTTCATCATCATCCTATCGTCTCCTTGTCAGAGATGTTGTCGAAAGACTTCTCTCCTTCCATGCGATGCCATGCTTTCAATAAAAATAAAGGCAGACTATTGATACCCGCCCGAGATGTTGAGAACTATCTGAATTTGCATGCAACACTACCATGGAGGGACAATCCTGGGCTTGGGTAATGAGAGACTCTAAGAGTGTATGTAAAGAGAGTTTGTTGGAAATGTAATGACTTTGTAGAACTTATTCGTGTTTGTGTTAATGGAAAGTAGGGAAGGCACTATTCTCCATTCTATCTGATATCTTACAAATGTGCACACTACATACAGCCTTCTTTCTGTGCTGGCGGAAGAGAAGGATGCATATCTACAACCAGTTCTCATCACCCACTCTCTCGCCGTCTTTCCACTCACTTTGATAGCTTCTGCCATCAGCATAGGTAAACACGCCCTTACCATGCATCTTACCATCTTTATAGTCTCCATCGTATTTAGCACCATCAGCACAGGTATACACGCCCTTACCATGTTTCTCAT
>JACLAD010012947.1_pt1 | contig 17760 bp, 20 predicted proteins | sample 8027901 | NCBI WGS metagenome assembly JACLAD01 (sample SAMN15725071, study PRJNA655200) | protist metagenome | isolation source: fluorescence activated cell sorting (FACS) single amplified genomes of... | place: Spain: Blaines Bay Microbial Observatory, Mediterranean Sea | collected 2016-07-05 | reverse complement strand
CTTGGCCGTGATGCCACCATGACCTCGCATGCTGTTGTAGCCGCCAGCGCCTAGATTCTCTTCCATCCGGCTGCACGGTGCACAGATGCCTGTGGTTTCCAGCAGTACTTCCCCAACCTGAAATTGCTGATGCTTCAGGGCCAGCAGGTTGATGCCAGAAACCACAATGTTTCGCCTTAGCAACTCCGGTGGAATCTCAGTCTTGCCCAGTATTCGGGCTACGACATCCAGATGTTCCTGCTGAATCAGGGTGACTTGGCGCTTGCCGGTACTCGACTTCTTAAAGTGATCGCCCTCGAGCCCCATGTCTGGGTTGGCGGTGACTTCACTGACGGAGTGAACCTCCAACAGGCGCTTGGGGCGAATTCCAATCCATTCGGCCTTGCCTTGTTGGGGGATACTCCGGAGATATTGTCGCTCTAGTGTTTCGTTGTAGCTCATGGTTCAGTGCTGGGTTGTTTCTGTCATTCGTCAGTTTCCCTACTTGCCCAGATTCCTGCTCTATACTGAATTCTGATTTAGTCAAAAATGAACTTTCACTAGTTTCATTTGGCCCATTATCAAACTCATAAAAATGTTGCCTGCAGTGGTTGATATAGGAGTCAAGCATTAGCAAGGTTTACTGAAGATTCAGATGGAAATGGTAACTTTTTCATACTGGTATCATTTACCCCAACGCAAATACTGGAAAAACCATCAAAATTCTTGATATTATCTACATATTAGAAGATAAAAGAGCTTCTTTGAAATTAAATACCTTTTTAGCGGCCTATCAAAAATCGTAAGAAACACATAGCGGGGATTAGTTCATGACTCTTTCTTTGAGGACACTATGAAATCTATCTATATGAAAGCCACTGTTTCCAGATGTGACGCACTACAAAAAAATCTGCCAAGACCTGAAGAGGGTGCCTATCTTTTAACTGATGATGGAGCTGGCTGTTGGACTAAAGATTCAGAAGTATGTCAGGAATATATTCAAGCTCATGGGATCCAAGCTCTAAACAAAGAGAAATGTCGCATGATGATCGAAGCAGCAGGCGGATTCCTTTCCATCTGAGTCTTCAAAGCAAACTTGGATAACTAATTAAACTTTGAAAAAACATGACGGGACGTTATCGAACACATAGTGCTGTTGCTGTGTTAGGAATCGAATTCCCAGATATGATCCAGCTTAACTGGTGATAACCCCCAACAAGGGCAACTAAAAGGGCAACAATTAGTAATTAACTTTGTTGGCTATATTGTTGGCTAGCCTGCCTGTTTTTGATTTTAGCCCGCTTGAATACTGGCAATTCGATTCCTTAGGTAGGCACTTTTCTTCAAAGCCTTACCGTACCCCACCACCCACATCAAAATGGTAAGGCACAATCGATGGCGTATCCGTCAAGTGCAATGCACCAACCAGTTTCTGCTGGATATTCGGGAAAAACTTCGCTCCTTGGTCGCTGGTCAGCACGTAGAAGATGATTGCAGCGGCTACGGCACCCAAGCCAATCCCAAGACCCCAGCTACTGGCACTCTTCGGAGAGTATTCCATCGGCTGCGCTGCTGAAGCGGCAGAAGATGGAGTACTGATATCTACCGAATCCTCAACATCATCTGCTGCTGAATCTACATCATTAGCGTGATCCTCTGAGCTTTTGGATCTTTTAGCCTCTACCTCTGAGTGATCTTCAAGCAAACGCATCCGATCTATTTCCTGCCGTAATTTAGATGATTCAGCAATTGACATACTGAGTAGTTGCTGGATTCTCTCAGAAGATTGCAGCAACTCCATTTTTTCCTGCTTATGCCCGTTAATCTCTTCCTTCAAATATTCTACCTGTTGTTCCAGCAGTTTGATCACTGGTTGAACCATGGTTGAATCACTGGTCGAAGTGGTTGAACTGCTGGTTGAATCACTGGTCGAAGTGGTTGAACTGCTGGTTGAATCACTGGTCGAAGTGGTTGAACTGCTTTGTACAGAAGCTGAATCAACATCACCCTGCAGGTGCCGTTGCAGTTGATCAAACTGTTCCTCAGAAATTTCCTGCCGTCTTGCGTGAATCTGGATAGGCTCAATCTGAAGCTCATCCAGTAAGTTCATGAGCCTTCTGCGCCCAACTCGCAACTGTGTACGAGTCTCATTCAAAGTAAGCATTCACCCTCCAATGGTTGAATCATGGTTAAACCACGGTTGAATCATAGTTAAACCACGGTTGAACCGTGATCTTTCCTTGATCAAACCGATTAAACCACTTGCTGCAGCAGTCGTTCCAATCAGAGGTATTTTAAGTAAGGCAGAAACTGACACCAGAGAACCGTTATCAAAGGTCTTTTCTCTGGTTGCTGGAGGTAGAGTGAAGATTCAAAAACGTAGAAGCTGTGAGGTAAATACTGAGATATAGCAGCGTAACAGCTACAAACACCTATCTAGGCATTGAGCAAGCCAAGCCTTGGATATTGTTAAGAACCTCCAGATATTCTGATTGCGAGCTTGGCTTCTTGTAGTGGATTGACATTCAGTCAGGGAGGTGGTTCTGCTTATCATCATCTAACGCACCTTATTCCCCAGCACCAATGATACTGGGGAACTTGAGGGTGACATGCTAAGAATCAGAAAGGATTTTTACTACGGTTGTCTCTTGTTTATGTCCAGATGAAGCAATCACTTCTGCGTGCTTCTCCATAAATTTTTCCATTACCTCCATGGACTCAACCTCAAAACACACATGAATTCTTTGATCTTCCTCACACCAGCCAACTAGAATTTCCTTCATATTGGCCTCATCTCGAGCCCATTTATGACCATCATATACTTTTTTCCAGTCAGCATAAGTTGTTGATAATTCAGCATTCATTAATAGTCGCATAGTGTCTTTCTTGATTAGGGGCTCACGCCAGTTGTGGAGTTCAGATTTAAAAATCAACGGATCACCAGTCATTGAAGTAGAAAGATAGAGATGGGATTCATGCTTGATAGGATCCCCGCTACTGGTCAATCTTCCAGTGGGATTATCTGAACTGAGGACAAGTCTACTCCCATCTCTTCCGGATAATTCTCAAATTTGGCAAAAAGCTTTTCAGCAGCATCTGGGGATTCAAGTTCTTCTACTATATAAATTCTCTCTGTATCCTCTTGGAAGCCATATCCTAAGAAATGTATTCCTGACTCTGCTCTTGCTTTTATGTGGGTTTCACCTTCGATGGCATTTTTCCAATGTGCATAGCCTTTGGTAGGCTTGACGATGACGATTTGTTTCATTTGGTCCCTCAGAGATCTAAAATTTAACTTTGGGGAGTATGAGTTTAACGGAAAAATACCAATGTATCAGAGACTAATTAGCAAGCGGCTAAAGTATCATAACGATCTACTGCTCCCTGCGCCTCCAGTCGGAGCCTCTCAGGAACGGGCAGCTGCCACTACTACGGTATCAGTGAATATGTCAGCTTTTACTCTCCCCAAGCCCCATGAAATTCGTAAGCAACGGCAGGCTTATCCCCAACAACCCATGCATCATGCCCTGGTTCAATCGCGTAAGCATCACCGCCAGAATAAGTCACCTCAGTGCCATCGTTATGACGACAGGTTACTGTGCCCTCGACAATGACGCCGATGTGCTTAGCTTGACAGCTTTCAGTACCGACAACTGGTTTGATATCCTTTGACCACTTCCACCCAGGCTGCACAGTTAGTTTGATCACTCTTTGACCCCCAACATTCACTGTCTCCACCCGGGCATTGCTTGGAGTACTGACTTCGTCAGCGCCATTGGTAAAGTTCTTCACCTCAATGGATGCCATTGTTTTCCTCAAAAAAGTTAGAAATTTAATCGAGCTTTTTGCAGGATTACTGCTTAATACAAATTATCTTCTCGCAGGTTTAGAATAACAATGCAATCAAATAGTGACAAGTGACTCCCACCTTCTCAAATGGGCGAATTCTTTGGATAGGTCACTAGAAGAATGGTGAGTTTCTAGGAAAAAAGTTAAGCTACACCAGCATCAAGCACAGATCCGTGAAAAGATTAGAAAGTTTACCCCATCTCACCCAGTACTACCCAAATGATGTTGACGGGAACGGTGGGTAATCGCTGTTTAATCTACAATTCGTACTATGTTGCGAATCTGCTCCTGTATCTTCTTTTCTTCCAGTTTTCTTAGTGTCCAAACTGCTGCCAGTTCTGCATCTCAGTACCAACTACCTTGGTAATATTTCTCAGATCCTTCAGCAGTTTGAGCTGTTCTTGACCACTTCATCGAATCCAGGGTCAGGGTCCTAAGCACAGGTTGTTCAAAATGTTTGGTTCAGCTCAGAGAAATCGTTTTTCAAGGAATTCAATCGGGCTTGTAGAGTGGCAAATTCTATAAAATTTCTGTTCATTGTCAGTTTTTGTGTATCCTGCGGAACTGTCAGTTCAGTTGATTCATTTGGAGTTTTTGGCCCTCAAGGCCAGGAAGCATATTCGATGCAGTGTAGTGGGATGGGAGCAACCTTGGATGACTGCTTTCAAAAGGCAGAAGAACTGTGCGAGGGGGGTGACTATGAAGTTCTTGATAGCTGGTTGCGAGATCCAATCCGCCCACCTCCCAGTGTGATGACAAGCACTGCAGAGGCAGCTGCTGCTCAAGCTCGAACCCTTCACATCATGATTGAATGCAAAGAAGCCTGATAGAGCAAAAGTGCTGTACTTACTGACTACTATCAGCACTGGCCTAAAAAACTTGGAAAGGACGGTGCTGAGGCCTACACGTATTGGGTTAAATAAAACATAATATACTGTTCATTGAAACTGATTATTGTCTTTACCTCCTGCGCCAAGATGTTCAGATTGCTGGGCATCCGTATTGGCAATCACCCCACCGAGTACCCTAATGCATGCTACTGCCTTTGACTTCATCCACTCCATCCCAGCACACCTAGCTGTTAACACCGAGTGCCTACTGTTTGAGTCGATGGTTGCTGCTGGCTTTCCCAGCCCAGCTCAGGACTACTACGATGGCTACCTCAACCTGCACCAGTACCTGGTCCCGGATCCCAACAACGTCTTCTTTGTCCGGGCCAATGGAGATTCAATGGTAGGCGCAGGGATCTATGACGGGGATTTGCTGATCGTGGATCGCTCCAAGAAGAAACCCAACGGCAAGGTAGTGATTGCTCCCCTCAATGGCGAATTTACCCTGAAGCGCCTAGTGCAGGACCGGGGACGCTTTGAGCTGCAACCAGAGAATCCTGACTACTCCAGCATTCCAGTCTCCGTCGATGACGACTTCCAGATCTGGGGCGTAGTGCGCCATGTCGTTCACAAGGTCTGAGGGTCAAAGGTGGCGGTGGGATATAAATGCGACTCGGAGTCCCAATATCAAGAGGCAGGGGCACTTTGCTCCCCCCGGGGTAAGGGGTGGGGGTCGGAAATAAGGGATTCCTTAGTGGATCAGTCCCAAAGACTCTGTATGATGGTTTGGTGGGTGTGGACTGTAATTTCTCCACCTACTTCTTTCAGCCAGTCTTCAGCAAGCAGTTGGATGTCCTTCGATTCGATCCAATGGTGATGCAGGCCATCTTCGGTTTCATAAATTTCGAAAAGCGTCACCACCACCCTGCCGGTTTTTTCTGGCATCTTCCCATCCAGAAACGAGTTGTTTTCCTTCCACTCTGGGCCGGAGGAGACGACATACTGAACTAGTTTGAGAGGGCCATCCTGATAACTTTTGGTTTGCATGAATTCAAAATGCCCGCTTGCGCTCTCCATGAAATCTTTGGCCACTTCTTCGCTGGGCAAGATGATTGTCCAAGTTGTTAGAGTTTTTCCCTTCAGTGCATTGGCCATCTGGTTCTCCTCTCCTGATTTGATTGTGGGCTAGAACATCTTCTGATTCTTGGCAACATTGAGGGCCTTGGCCTGCTCGACGCCGAGGTAGTGACTAGTGGCTGCGACACTGCTATGTCCAAGTGGCTGCCGGACAGCATGCTTTCCTGCTGAGGATGCCTCAAAACCAATTACGACATTTTTGCGATTATTTGCAGATTTTTGGCGCAGTAATCCCCTTTTACCCAGCATCTATCTGGGTACAGATCATCCAGCACTGCGGATTATTAATCCGTTGTTTTTGATGTTTTTACATCAATAAACAATCTTTACTTTTATTTTGTCCTAGCTTTGCCACCAAGCATTACCTAAAATTCTTGTTTGGCTGTATTCAAGTCAATAATTGCTTCTTACCGATTAGAGAAACTTTATGATTCGTAACGAGGGCGGTTGTCATTGCCAGCAATTTAGATTTTATACCGAATTCGACCCGATTCTCATTGTACAATGTAGTTGCCAGAGTTGCCGTAAACTTTTAGGATCTATAAATTTTGGAACTTTATTTGGGGAAGACGAGGTCACTTTCAAGGGAGAAACAAAAACATATGAGTATCTTGGAGGTAGTGGTTTGCCGATGGTTAATTACAATTGCCCCAATTGTAGCTCTATCTGCTACCGCAAGGGAGAAGCATTTGAGGGGCTGGTTGGAATTCCTCTAGGTGCTTATGACAACCCACAAAAATTCGAACCAAATATTGAAATTTGGACTAGCCAGAAACTTCCTTGGCTAAGGGATAATGGTTGTATCAAAGAATCTTTTGAAGATAGCGGACTAATGCAACGAATAGAGGCAATGATGGTTAATATGGATCAACGCGGTTAGTTAAAATTAAAGGTGATTTCGCATTTTTGGGGTCCACCATCATCGGATTTCAACTTCCCCCGTCTCTACCCCACCTACTGATTACCAATGACTTATGCAGCGGATTGTGAATCCGTTGCTCTATGATATTGCCCATATTGAACAATTCATGTCTTTTTAAGTTTATTTATTAGCTACTTAATCTGGTAACAATTGGGAGAAGAGTCTTTACTCTTATCAGCCAATTCTACTGTAGACGTGGTATTTACAGGGTTTGGTGGGAATTACTGAATGTATACTAATTGTAAAAGTATACATTGTAGCTTGGCTACGAAACTCCTCTTTGCATTACCCCAATCAGCTTTGTTGGAAACAGCTTGAAGTTCGATCCTCTCTTCGCCACTCACTCCTAAAACATTATCTTCCACGTCTCTATCAGTTTAGGCCCTTGGCCACTTGAGTGGGGCTATAAACTTTTGGGATGACTTGTACGTCCTGAATAGTTTGAACGAATTTTTTCCAACTGCGACTGTGGTATTTTTTGTAATAATTTAATAAAGCAACGAGTGAAGCTGTTTTTTCGACAGCATTGTAAACATTAGGATTTAATCTCACTAAAAGATCCCAATTTTCCCTGATCAATTTATTAGTAATTTTCAGTGGAATGACCTCGGAATCCTTGCTCAACCTCGTTTTTAGCTTTTCTAAATTTACTACCATTTGCTCGATACCAGCTTCCTTGGCATTCAACTCTTGAATCTGCGATTTCGTTGCTCCAAGGGATGCTCTTTGTGCTTGATCGTTGTATTCTTCAGCAGACCTGTTGTATCGATCCACTAATTTATTATAAGTTTGGAGCAAGCTATTATATTCCTGTTCAGCTCTTTCATCCGATTTCCAGAAATAGTAGTAGGGCTGATTAAAATACAACAACTCAGAGCCGATTAGTTTGATGTCTTTTTGCGAACTGATATCCGTTAATACCCAAGATTGTCGATCACTTCGCTCGATGATCTGATAGACTTGGTGAATAAGATCTTCAGATATTCGTCCTGTGGAGTGCTTTTCAAATTTTCCTAAAATCTCCTTCCCTCTCTGCTTCATTGGCATCGCAAACTTTTGAGGTGCCATCAGCATCATATCTGCTTGCAGGAGACGTAGACCCAACAGGGTGTTCTTGAGCGCAGAGTGATATTCAATGTAGTAGTTGCTCTCTCGAGCAGGCCCATCCCCAAACAATGAAATTAAGACCGTATATTCATCATTCACAAACTTGCTAACAGGTACCAAAATCCAGTCAGCTATCGGAACAATCACGATTTCATTTGCATAGATCAGCACAAGACGTTCTCCATCCCTGCCCTCTTCATCATAATAGATTCCAAAGCTACCAGATTCCTTGATGTACGATTCATTGAATACACCCTCAAAGTTTACTCCCCCTGCCCTACTAACAAATCTTTTGGATCTGAGGCTGCTTACACCATTTGACTTCACTTGGAGGTCCTTGGAAGATTGATCACCTACCTCAAGCTGAACATCACCTAACTGCCAATCCTCCTGATAAATTTCCTCCAATTCAGATCTGCCGATCCACCCGATCCTCCCATCGTTGATGCGTGTAAATACTTTTTCTGAGATCACCTCAATAGAATTGAAAACTGTTCCAATTTTGTACTTACCAATAATCTGAGCCTCTTGCCGGATGAACCCCTCATCGGAAATGACCTGAAATTCCCGAGCGAAAATCACCTGATAAAGAACCAAGATAGAGAAAAACAATGTACAAAATTTCACTTTCATTCAAACCTCTCAAAATTTTGTCTTTTGGGGAATCGATGAAGCAAAGAAATTTCGGGTTTCTTTGGCAACCCTAGACTCATTCCACACAAAAAACAAAGATGGATTTACAGCAAGAGACACTAACCTTTTTGCTTCCCCATCTTCTAGCCAAGCAGCAGCTTCTATATTGCAACAACCCCTACCAGCGCTGTCGTTGATACTGCTGGTAGCCCATTTCAGCACTGAGCATCATTGCAATCGAGCCCAATTCCTGTGGCGTAAAGCGTTGCCGCAGTTGCTCCACCACTTGGTACACGGAAGTCTGCATTGCCGGAAGCTCCCGACACTTCCCCAAACAGGCTTGCGTAAGTTGCTCCAGAAACCTCTCCCCAAACAGCATCGATATCCGCTGTGCTAACACTTCTGGGTTGGTGCTTTCCTCCAAAACCAGCCAGGGCGCAATTCTGGAGTAGACCCGCTCCTGATTCAGCACAGCAGCCACCGTGGTTTTCGAGCAATGCAGAGCCCTTGCGATAGCTCGCAGGGACAACCCCTGCTGGCGGAGCTCATGAATCAGCCGGTCCCGTTGCCGGCGGTAGTCCCACTTTGATAGTTTCGCCATTGATCCCCTACAAACTGAGTTCCTGGCCATCGGCAGCCAGTGTGCGTTGAACCTCCAGCAGCTTTGCCAGATGGGCTTTGAACTGCTGGTGAAAGTAACTCTGCGCAAAGCGTTCGGCTTCTGTGCGACTTCCGCAGAACTGGAAGGGGATCTGGTAGCGCTGCTGCCAGGCCACTAGGGTCGCTAGGGCAGAGTCCCTGTTCATCCTGCTACGGTATTGGCCAGTCGCCAGATCCTCATAAGCGCTCTCTACCAACACAATTGCTGACTCAAAAGCTTGCATCCTATCCAGTTCCCGCTCAAAGCGCTCACGTCCACTGGTCATGCAGCTGATCAACTCATCTATACCGTTCTTGCGCTCCAGCAGGTAGCGACCGCAGGCACTACTGTAATCGCCTGTTGGCAAGGTGGTAGTCTCTGTGCACATGGGGGATAGGTCCCAGGGTTGCTGCTCACGGCTATCCACCAACACCTTCACCTGCTCTTGAGGCCAGTCGAATACGGTGGGGAGTCAGTTTTGTGGTCCTCATGGTTCTCTTGCTCTTACTCAAAAGACAAACTCGGGTTGCTCGACGCCTTACTTCTCAGGTATTCCATTTGATGTGCTCCAACTCGGATTTCGGATGTACTGGAAACTAGAAGTGACTCCGAGGACCGCACACCAAAGTATTCTCGTTCTTCCAGACGCCCAGTTCAGAGGTACGCTTCTTCACCATAAAATCTACATCCTTGGCCAGCTCCACAGCATCCGGCATCCAGTGCTCCGGGATCTCCCAAATCTCTCCGGCCCGACAGTGGTCAGCAAACCGCTGGACCGAATCCAGAAGCTGCTGCTCTTGGGGATAATAGAATTTAGCCATTTCAGGCATGGGTAAAGTGAAGTTCAATAGTTGGATGTCCTGTGGAACACGGTAGAGCAGCAACCGGAATCCTACACCCCCCAGCAAGCATGCTGACATCAGTGAACCTGTATGAGGCCTAGCTGTCCAGTACCGCTCAAGCCGCTGCTTAGTACGCTCCTCGATGAGCGTGGGCTTTACATCGCAATCGGCAGGGATCTTGATCAGCACAGGGCTCTGATTTTTCCAGGCAGCTTCAATTTCATCTTCCAGCCACAAAATGGAGCGGGCATAGAGGTGGTTGTGCAGTTCTGGAGAGAATTCGCTGACGGGTAGTTGATCCAGTAAATTTGGATCATGGATCATCAATGGATCAATAGGTGGATCATCGCTCAGGCCAGGTAAAACCTGAGAATCCTTGGAAAATTCGGGGGAGTTGATCCAATGATCCAACGATTTTTGATCAGTTACAGATTTTGGTTTGAGCACTCCAAATTTTTTTAGCAGTCCCATTCTAAATTCCAGAATTTGGATTTTTCATGTGCGCGAGGATCTTTGGTGGATCATTGGATCAATAGATATAAAAAATTATTTTATAATAGATATTAACTGGTCTAGAAGATGATCTACCTATTAATCCACTAATGATCCAATGATCCAAATTAGTCTGCTGGTCGCTTTAGAACCCAGCAGTTGTACTGCTTCTTGTCTTCATCCCATCGGTTCTGATGCTGTTCCTTCCCGGAACCACCCACTCCTCTAATCTTTACTTGATCAACAAGCACATCGGCTGCTTCCAGAGCCCGCTTGAGATTCGCTGGAATCGTATACCCTGCGCCTTTCATCATTCGTTTGACCTCCTCGGGTCGGACATACAACTTGTCTTCATGCGCCAGAAAGTGTGTCCTCTCTTTCAGCTCGAAAGGCTCACCACGCACCATAATTGATTGGGTACTCAACTGGTCAAACGCTTCAAAGAACGCTGTCGTAGCGTCATTGGAACCACCACTCTTGGCATCTTTCAGCAAGGCCAGATCAGCCAGTTCCTGCATGATCTCCATCGCCTGGATCTCTTCATCACTGAACCCAGTTCTTGACAACAAAGCAATGGTGGTCGCACCAACTACTGAGTGCGTGTAGGCCACCCTTGGTGCCAGAACGCCATGTTCTCGCAGGTCATCCTGAAGCCCACTCATTTCTGCAAAGATGTCTCTTTTCAGAGCTGATAACATCTCCATCAGCTTGTGGCCAATCGTCGCCCTGGTTCTTGTTGCTAGGCCTTCCAGTTCTCGCATAACAGTACGGGTTTCATCGGTAACTCCACCCTCCTCAGCATTTAGAAAGCGCAACGTGACTACCCGCTCCTTCACCGCTGGCATTGTGAAAGGCTCCAGGTTTTGGACAAACGCCATTCCTGCATCAAAGGGCAACCCGATCACTTCGGCATCCTGGCTCTTTGCTGCGCGGTCATAGAGACTGCCCCCGTGATATGCGTCCAGCAGCCCATTCTCTGGCAGATTCTTGGGCAAGCTACCGTTGGCTTCATTGAATGGAATCACCAGCGAGTGACGATGATAAAACTTTCGAGCAATCGCCTTGTCTGTACTGGCATCCTTTGCCGCAATTCCTTGCCACAGTTGAAAAAACATATTGTTTAGAAAGTCTACTAGGGTGGTCTTGCCAGAACCCTTGGGTCCCGCCATCGAAAGGAAGGGGAATGCGGAATGTTTTTTCACAAACTCCTGCTTGAGCAGAGTGGCAATGAAGTAGCCCAGGGCAAACACAGCACGGTTACCATAAATCTTCCGCAGCAACTGGATAATGGATTTGAGATCTATTGAATCTGGGTTGTCCAGGTTGTACTCGATGAGTTCAGAACTGCTGCATCGCAACCCCAATCCTGGGAAAAACCCCTTGTCGTTGGCTGCTATTCGTTGACCCTTTTGGTCGTAGGCTATTTTCCCGAAGAGGTAACAACCTGACTGTGGATCGTAGCCCAGGCGATCTACCAAGCGCACAACTGGAGCCTTCTGCTTTTTGAGCCGCTGAGCTAGGGCATTGACCACACTAGGATTGCTTTCCAACAACAACACATCCGCCTTTTCTTTCAGGGCAACTCTTAGCTTATTACCGGTAACCAACTCCTCAGCATTCAACTGAATAATTCGGTCCTTGTCGCCTATTTCAGGATGCACTTCAATGAAGTATGTGTGAGTGGAATGGAACTCTTTCTCTTCCTGAAGCTGTGTGAAGGCAGAGTGAATTGTGGCATCCAACACTTTCGAGTGCTCCGAGGTGTGCTTGATGTTCTTCCCAGACCCTTCTGGTCTAACTTTGCAGAACCAGGTGGCGCCACGATAATCCAGCAGCCCCTCATAGTGTCCACCTTTCTCTGGGCTACCATGCCGCTCCTCGTACACCTTGCGGTATTGCCCGAAGGTTTCGGCTACCAAGAGACTGCCACTCCAGAAAGCATCCTCGATGGCCTGTTCCCTGCCTTCAGCTTTGAATGCACCAGCGACCAACAAATCATTCCAATCCTTGCCCACTGGTGGTTGTGCTACGGTGACATTGGTAAAGCCCAGTTCTTCGAGTTTTTGGATATTCTTGAATGTCCCGTCCTGACCCGCAGTGTCGGAGTTCAGGGCGATGATAATGGGTTGGGTGGGGTCCAGGGTTTGATAGAACGAGGTGGGAATGTGGCTGGAGGAGAAGGTGGCAGCTGCTTGGATGTCAGCTCCCTGATGGATGCTGAGAGCCTCCAGGATGCCCTCCACTATCCAGAGCGGTTGGGTGGAGTCAACTTCACCGGTAGTCCAGGCCTGGCCTTGATACGCATCGCCATAGCCGGGATCCCAACGAGTCTTACCGACATCATCTGGAGGATCAATCAACCGATGCCAGCGCCGGTCAGTCCAGGCGCACTTAAATGCTACAGTAGCTCGCTCCCAACTTTTTTCCTTCCAGAGACCCTGCTCAAAGGCGAACTTGCTGGTATCCAACTCACGGCTCTGTAAGTATGCCCTGGCAGTGCGGTGTAGGTCTTCATTGGTTGGTGGGAATCTCTCAGACCAGTTACCCCAAAGGTGTGGGGCAAAGGTCTTGGCGTGAGTGCTAGCACCACAGTTATTTTTTCGGTTGCAGTGGATTTTACTAGGGTCAGCTACCTTGGTCCAGGCTTCTGGTTTCTCACAGCCTGGGCAGATGATTTTGGTGATACTTTCACCACTGAGCTTGCCACCCATTTCTTTCGTGATGTGTTCAAGCAAGTCAGCGCGGTTCAGTTCCAGGAAGGTATCCTGGGAAAGCTTTCTTTTGCTGTGACTGTTGGGCTGTTTACCCATAATCATCTCCTATGAAATCATGGAGACAACCTGGATTGTGGGCGGAGATCGGCTTGATTTTTGGCGGATTTAGCCTAAAGTATTTGTAGAGATTTGATCCTATCCACCCAGTTCCGGCTGTCGGAATTTAAAGCCTCAGTTGCCTTGGTTCGTTCCCTCGGCGATTGGGGCTTTTTTATTTCTGGGGGACTTCTAGGTGCTTAGATAACTCAGCTTCCAACAAATGCTGAACAAAGCGTGACCTAAAACCTCGGGGCACGACTTGATCCAGCTTATGCACTAGCTCTGCAGGAAGGCGCAGGTTTGTCTGCAGTTTTCCGTTGGAATCTGGGATTCGATGGTAATGGGGGATGTTCAGCATTTTTCACCTGAAGTGGCTGTTTTTGGGCTTTATGGGTTGATCCAATCTCCGTAGGTTTCATCTACCTACTGGGACTCTTGCTGGTTTGTCCTCCAACTCGCAGTGCTGCAGGGCGTGGTCCACCTTACAGAGCAACGATGCTGGGTATTCAGCCCGGGCATTGATTTGGCGGGGTCCACCAAACAAAAACCACTTGCAGTTGCTGGCGTGGTCCACCAAGCCGCTACAATGCTGTAGTATTTTCCAGTTTCGAGTTCCTCACATCTGATGGCACTAGGAACTGGGGGTCACCAGTTACCAGCGGACACCTAGATTGAGGGCCGGAGCAGGCTCATTCCTATCTGCTCAAAAACTCCACTTCCTCACTCATCTGCCGAAGCGTTGCTGTTGTCCAGCGGAGGGTTTGTGGCCACCTGTCTTAGTTTCGACAGGTAGTTGATCTGCAATCTTTGCTTTCTCAGTATGTTTTCAGCTTTGGTCAAACTGAAAGCGTCTCAGCTTTGGTCAAACTGCGAACCCATTCTGAGGTCAAACAAACATTGTAGTTTGGAATGCAATTGTTGCTATTGAGGTAGCTTTTGTCATTGAAAAGATCAAGAATAATTTTTTTTGGATCCTTAAGAAACAAATAAATAACGTATTTAACAATATACTAATTCAAAATACGCATTCTGCCACCTCCCGAATTCGTACTTTTCCACACCGCCATCCCAGATATTTCCTGGCCTCCCACTGAAAAAATCTGCTCATAGCCTGTTGTGTGTGGGCTAGTGCATTGGCAGAGCACGTCCCAACTGCATCCCCACTTCTGGTACAGGATGCTTTCTGTGGTCTTTGTGTGCTGGCTATGACTGGTACGGGAGTCCATGAGATGTCCCACCTGCCTGCGTGATCTTGACCCACAGAATACAGATTTGGTGGGCTTTGCTCAGGAGAGTTGGAGCTCTGATCGATCTCCCTTGTCAGGAAATATCATGGACGATCAGCAACAACGGCGGTTCCGCGCTGCTTATCTGTACTATGCAAGATAGTATGGGCAGGAGAGCTTTGAGGTTTGGCAACAACGGCAGCAGTGTTACCAAGCCCGACGTGAAGAATTTCGAGCCTCCGTGCAGCAACAGTTTGCCCTCATCAGAGCAAAATTTCAGGCCGTTGAATCTGTATTACAGGAAGTGCTGGCAGCCCAGGCTGACCCCCTCCACAGCTTGGATCAGCAGCTGGCCGAGCTCAACGGCGAACCCCCACCTGAGCAGATCCCCAACCGGCACTTCATCGGCAAACGCAGCCTCAAGGGTCCCGCCTTCGAGAAGTCGTACGAACGCCAACTGCGCACCCGCAGGCTCCGAAGCAACTACGATGGTTGCTGGTATAACCGAGTTTTCCCGACCGTGGAGGAAGCCGATGAGTACGTGCGCCATGAAGCAGAGAAGAAAGCGGCAAAGCGAGCAGAGAGAAAAGCCAAGCAGATGGTGCGGATGGAGCGTTGGTTGGGAGAGAGACTGGGGATGGAGAACTCGGATTGAGCTGGTCTGGACATCAATCACCCTACCCGCCTTTTTAACCATCTACAAAATACCTTACCTGAGTGCTTAGAATCGCCGTCAGGCTACTTTTTTGGTTTGGCTAGTAAAGGGTCAAAATTTTTTGGGCTCCCTCCCTAGCCTGTACTATCCAGACCGGATAAGCTCTCGCATCGCCAGTCCTGCTGCACCTGGATGTTAGCACCCCATCCACTGATTCCCTGCTCCCACGCATTTACTTTGCAGAACAATCTGGAGTAACCACCATTGAGAGGTCTCGCCTTACGTAGAATGTATATTCGAAGATGCGAAAAAGTTAAGAAAGCTACATCAGGCACTCGGCATCACCGTCATGGTAAAAGTAAATATGTGAAATCAGGAAAGGCTGATCAGTTTTGACTCACACCAAGTCAGAATAGGCGTTCAAAAGTCCAATATGATGCGAAATATAGAGCAGGGTCAAGCAGGTAGTTCGGGTATTCAGGCTAGATAATATCTGGCATTTTTAAAAATATATATACTAATTTAGTTACTTCTGTGTCTTGACTTCAGAAGTCAATGGTGGGAGTAGGAGCAATGCCACGTAATTGATCAAAATCGAAGAAATACTGGAGGATCATTGTCCTACGTAAAGAAGAATCTCATTGATGGCGAAGAGATTCTATATCAAGCATCTACTCATTGGTTTATTCTCATACCATCTTTTTTTTATGGAATTTTAGGAATATTTTCTCTTGCTTTCCTTGCATTGAGCGCGTTTTTATCGATGCCCATTACGATATTTTTCTTGGCCTTATCTTTTAATGCGGCCTTACCTTATTTCGTCAATGAACTGGCAATGACCAACAAAAGGGTGATCTCCAAAAAAGGTTTCATACGTAGAGACACCAGTGAGCTTAAACTTTCAAAGCTAGAAACAATTGAGATTAAGCAGTCAATTTTCGGAAGAATATTTGGCTTTGGGAAAATTATCTGTATTGGCACAGGGGGCAGTGAAACCTCGATTGATAATATTGATAACCCGCTAGAATTCCGTAAAAAGTTTCTAGAGTACACAGATAAAAATCCTCAATAACCACAAATCCACGCTGCCGGCGTATCTCCAAACTATTCACTCGTAATCCTCCCAGTTCCAGTCTTGGCCTTCACTGGGGTCAAAGCTCAATTCTTCAATAAGATATTCTTGATTAATTATTCTCCCATCTTTGTAAGTCAGAAAAACTGTTACCAGAGAAAAAACGTCAGCTTCCTTAAGTTTGTTGTATCTGTGCACCTTTAGAAACGTATCCTCTTCCGCAAGTGTCTTGGGGGGTGTAAAGACGATGAAATCCTTCAGCGTATGGATCACTTCTTTGAACCCATCAAAATTAAGTTCCACTTCGTCTGCAGCGGGTGCGACTCCCTTAAAATCTGGATGATAAATTTCATCAAATAACGAGAAGTCTCCTTTAAAGCCCAGCCTCCACGCTTTGTCAAATGCTTCTGCCCTAGTCACTGGCTCTCCTCATACTGGTATCAATGATCTGATTCCTGCGATGTTATACCCCACCAAATGCTTGCAATACTCTTCAAAATATACTCCCCCCTCCCGCTGTCCTCCGAGTCTATCCGGTTGGCTGATATACCTAGAAGCACAATGACATTGCACCCATCAACCAATCCCAAAGAGGCACTATGGATTACTTACAAGCGGACAATACCAACCGAAACATCGGACTCTGGACCCTCTACATTGGGGTGATCTTCGTTTCCCTAGCTATTCTGGAAACACTGCTGGAAGTGCCAGCCGTCCAGTAACAGGATCTATCGAATCTGATTCCAGTTGGGGTCAAACCACTACTGCCCATGATGCCCTAGCTGGGATCAGTCCTGCCTCATAGGGTTCTCAGAATTGTCATCATGCCTTGTTTCTAAACCGTCCTCGCCTTCACCTCACTAACAACAAATCCAACCAGTGCTGGCCCAGACAGCCTCTGGTCCTCAGCGTCCCACAACACACTCTCCAACACATCGGGTCTGCGCTCAATTCTGCTGTGAATGGTATCCAGCAGGTACCCCATCGATCTTGGTTTTGCTCCCCATCTTCGCATCCAAAAAGCAAATGCCCCTTTCGATACCTTGGATTGCAGCGCCAAGTAATCCACAAACGCCATATTTGATAATGCTTTGACCGGAACGGTTGAATTAGATCTCTCAGCATTCTGCTGTGAGTTAGCTTGTGCTCCAAAATGAGACACTAAAGAAAACTTTGGCTTTTTCGGCAGCAGCAGCACGAGCTTCCGATCTTGTTTCCAAGTTCCATCTGACTGCTTCTGTGGAGGCTGGGTCATTCGCTTCAGTAGGCCCAACTCTTCTAGTCTCTCCAACCTGCGCTGTGCTGTTGCTCTGGAGCATTCCCACAGTTTGATCAGGTAGTTGTCAGCCAGTTTGAGAAGTAGAGATCGGCGAGTGAGGAAGATCTTGACCAGCGCTTCCACATCTAGGCGTAGTCTACGTGGTAAATCCTGCAGGTAGGTTTTCAGGTGAACGGTGCGTTTTGCCCAGAGCTGGGCTTTTGATGATCGGCGTGGGGTTTGTTGGTGGTTTGGCATCCTGCCCTCCTCATTGTTTGTGAGGAGGAAGCCGCATGAATTCTGGG